>VYMC01000028.1_pt1 | contig 52082 bp, 51 predicted proteins | sample 5115301 | NCBI WGS metagenome assembly VYMC01 (sample SAMN12291802, study PRJNA351875) | freshwater metagenome | isolation source: freshwater lake | place: USA: Michigan, Wintergreen Lake | collected 2013-08-08 | reverse complement strand
AATGACCCACATCATGACAGACATTAGGACGGTGGATAAATCCGCTCGCGTCGCTTTTCCGACCCGTGTTGAAACGACGGGGCTACCAAGCTCCCGTCTTTTTTCGTGTGGGGTGTGGGGTGTATTTTCAGTGAACAGTAAACAGTGAACTGATAACTGATTTAGGATTCTACCATTTGCAGAAATTGGGCTTCTGAAAGGGTTTTTATGCCTAATTTTTGAGCCTTTTTGAGTTTCTCACCGGGAGCTTTACCGAGGAGAATATAATCAGTGTTCCCACTGGGGGAACCGGTAACAGTACCACCGACATTAATAATCAATGATTTCGCTTGCTCGCGACTGATTTTGCTGAAGGTTCCTAGTATAACTAGGCTTTTCCCCCTTAGGGGATTTTCGGAGGATTCTTGACTCGTCTGGACTATCTTTGCTGCGGGTTGCACTTCTAAACTTGTATCGGCAACCGGGATTTTTTCTGCCGCTACTACCGGAGTTTCCTCGGCAATCACTGGGGAGGTTTCCGGTTCTCCTACTACCGGAGTTTCCTCGGCAATCACTGGGGGAGTTTCCGGTTCTCCTACTACCGGAGTTTCCTCGGCAATCACTGGGGGAGTTTCCGGTTCCTCTACTACAGGAGTTTCCTCGGCAATCACGGGGGGAGTTTCCAGTTCTTCTACTACCGGAGTTTCCTTGGCAATCACCGGGGGGGTTTCCGGTTCCTCTACTACAGGAGTTTCCTCGGCAATCACGGGGGGAGTTTCCAGTTCTTCTACTACCGGAGTCTCGCTAATAATTGCTTCTGGTTCATTAGTGGTAATAGGGGCAGTTTGTTGAGAGAAATCGTCTCTTTCTTGTTGTAGGTTTTGAATTTGAACCTCTAAAGCGGCGATTTCTTCTTGCTTAGTTGTTAACTCACCCTCAAGCTTAATTTTTTCCTTTTCTAAAGCTTTAGCTGCCGTTTTTTGGACTTCTAAATCTTGAATTAGTTGGCGATTTTGTCGGCTTAATTCCTCGATATGACGGGAAGTTGTGGTTTCTAATTGGTCTTTTTCGGCACTTAATTGGTGCAGTTGAATCTCTAAATTAGAAATGTTTTCCCGATAGATTTCTAGCTGTTGCGGTAACTGGGTTAATTCCTGTAATTGCCCTTCTAAATCAGCAATTGTTGCCTGAGAATCGGCCAATTGTTGCGGTAACTGGGTTAATTCCTCTAATTGCCCTTCTAAATCAGCAATTTTTGCCTGAGAATCGGCTAATTGTTGGGGTAACTGGGTTAACTCCTGTAATTGCCCTTCTAAATCAGCAATTTTTTCGCCAGCAGTGGTTAATTCTGCCGATAATTCCCCTTTCTGGACTGCTAAAGCTTGTAACTCCAGTTTAGCCGCTTCGAGACGAGCGCCGAGACTGTCCTTTTCGGCGGTTATGGCTGTCACTTGAGCGACGGTTTCTTGCAGTTTTATAGTTAAATTGTCCCATTCTTGACCTAAAGAGAGCGATCGAGTTTGACTTGCGGCTAAATCTTCGCTGAGAGACTTTTTTTCCCGCTCTAACCCGCTAATTTGACCCTGTAAGCTGGCTATTTCCTGCTGTCCTTGCTCATACTGTTCTGTTTGTTGAGCCAGATTCTGTTCTAAAGTTTGAATTTGACTTTGCAAGCTGGGAATTTGGGCGGCTAAATCGCTTAATTCTCGGTTTTTATGCTCTAAATCGGCCACTTTCGCCCTTAATTCCTCGGCTTTTTCTAGCTCTTGCTGTAAGAGAGCTTTATCCTGTTCTAGGGTCTGAATTTGACTATAGAGAGAGGTGGTCTGTTTTTTGGTCAAATCAAATTGACGGTTAATTTCACCTTTTTGCTGCTCTAAAGTTTGAATCTGTGCCTCTAGGCTAGTAATTTGGGCTTTTTCTGCCTCTAACTGCCCCATCAAACCAGCTTTCTCCGCTTCTATGTCCTTAGCGGTGGTTTTCAGTTGTTCGATTTCACCCTCACCTATCTGCACAGCTTGCTGGAGGGACTGGAGAGAATTTTCTAAATCCGTAGCTTTGTGCTGTAATTGGGCGGAATGTTGTTCTATGTGAACTATTTTGGCGTGCAGCTGCTGATTTTCGTCTTTTAAATCTGATTGCGCTACTTCTAAACCCTTGACTTGAGCCAATAAATCTGAGTTACTTTGCTGTAATTGCGCTTGCGCCGCTAAAAGGGCGGTATTTTTGCTCCCGAGACTAGAGCGCGACCAGAGGAATAGTCCTCCGAAAACAACACTTAAACCTAATCCTTCATAAATTAATTCGTTGAGCATATCTACCCTCCTAGACAAGCGAAAAACAGTCACCTAACCGAACTGATGCGGCAATTTTGGTTATAGACCTACATCTCTACTTATATCAGTTACGGGGTGCATTCGGGGGAAGGGCAAAGAAAAAGTCACTTCTTTCATCCCAGGGTACAAAGGTGATTTAGCTATTCGCGTCATGCTAACCTGTATCTGATCCCATTCTTGGGTGATTTTCTGGTTGATTTCTTCCTGATGATCAAAATAGTAGTCCATGGCCGCAGGAGCTATGGTTGATAATTATCCATTGTCCATTGCCTATTATCCATTGACCGCGATCGCCTTTTGACCTTTGACCCTTTCCCCTTGAACTGCGATCGCTGATTAGTTGATAGTCAATAATTGATTGAAAAAACACGGACGAGAAGCTAGGGATTTTTTCTGGGCCAAGTCGCTAGAATGGGACTAGACTCCTCAAGCTTGAAGAATCTTCCTATGTCAGACGCTGTAACGATCGCCGATATTTACAAGTTATTTGAAAGAACTGAGGCCCAATTTGCCGAGTTTCAAAAGGAAGCTGATCGCCGCAGTGCCGAAGCCGATCGCCGCAGTGCCGAAGCCGATCGCCGCAATGCCGAAGCCGATCGCCGCAATGCCGAAGCTGATCGCCGCAGAGAGGAAGCTAATCGCACGATGGAAGAATTAAAAAAACAGGTACAAGAAACGACCCAAGCCGTTAATAACCTAACAACGCGCTGGGGCAGATTCGTTGAAGAAATGGTGGAGCCTGCGGTTGTGCGTTTATTTCAGGAACGGGGCATTGATGTCACCCAAACGATGAGTCGCTTGAAAAGTAAGCGTCCTGGGGCGGCAATGGAGATTGATATTGTGGCGGTGAATGGGAGCGAGTTGGTGGCTGTGGAATGTAAATCTCGACTGTCGAGGGATGATGTAGATGATTTTGTCAGCCGATTACAGCGATTTAAGGTTGCTTTCCCCCAATTTCGAGAGTTTCGGGTTTATGGGGCAGTGGCAGGTATTGAAATTGATCAGGGGATAGATGTCTATGCCTATCGGCGCGGTTTATTTGTGATTAAGCAGTCGGGGGAAACGGTTAAAATTATCAATGATGCTCAGTTTCAACCTGTGGGTTTTGCTTAAGGTGTTTAATTTCTTTTTTAAGAAGGCGTAATTTTGCGATCGCCCTTTTAATTAATAATGAATAGTTGATAATGTAAACTATCAGGAGTCATTTTGGAAACCATCATGGAAATAAAAAACATTAAACAAAAAGCCAGAAATTTAATCGATAAATTGCCAGAAATTTTACAGGGGATGATACACAGGTAAATTAAATGTAATTGATTATGTTTAATTAGTAGTAATAGAATTGGTGCGTTACGGCGGATTGTTAGTTTTATTTTATTATCCAAATTAGTAGCCGCAAACACGCACCCTACACTCTACAGCAGCTTAACAGGAGTCGCACTCATGGTTCTGGTATTTATAAATCTCGACAAATTTTCCGCGTCAAGAATTCATTGATTTCACGATGGCGCGGAATGGCTGAAGATTTCTGATGGACACGATTTACATAAATCGTATGATTGCCGCCTTCTCTTAAGAATTCACAGCCATAAGTTTCTAAATGACGAATTAAGTTTATGCGTTTCATGCAGCCCAGAAAGTAACAGACTCTCGAATCACTTCTTGTCCTTGCAGTTGCTCTTCAGCTAATATACGATTAGCTTCTAAAACTAGCTCAATTGCTTCTTCTAAATTGCTTCTAGTTTCTTCTAGAGTCTCTCCTTGAGTATTAGCTCCTGGCAATTCTTCAACAAAACCAATATAGCCTTCGGGAACTTTCTGGAATATTTTTGTTAGTTTTAGTTGCATGATTTACCTCAGAATTTTAAATTATATCACCCACCATCATTAAAGTTAGCGGTGCGTTACGGCTGCTGAAGTGAAGCTAACGATGTAATCGGATACAGCCCAAGCTGCATAATTAAGAGCCTGACGAATATCTTCCTCCTCCAACTCTGGATAAGCCTCTAAGATTTCCTGAATAGATAACTGACTAGCCAACAGTTTCAGAACCAATCCTACAGTGATACGCATTCCTCGAATCGTTGGCTGTCCAAGACATATTTGTGGATTAACAGTAATACGGTCTAACTCTTTAATCACCGTGGAACTCCTGAGATAAACTCCTCCTATATTGTTACATACAGCAATGAATGTTGAGCAAGTTTCTGCGCCGCTGCGTGTGAATTAAGCGGTGACGAGAGTAAATATGTTACTCCGGGCTGTAAGCTTGGCTCCTCGTCCTTTTTCTCATAAAGCTATCTATTCACCGCCCATGGGAAGATATCGTATTCAATCACAGCTTCATAGCCTTAACAGCATTTATCCACCAAATAACACCAATCACGGGTTGAGGTTTCGTTGAGGACATCGAGAGGGAAAAGCCTTTTTGGATATTCTGAGCGTTAGCGGTGGTTTTGAAATAGACCATCTCTAGGAGCCTATCTTGCTATAATGTAAACTGTCAGGAGTCATTTTGGAAACCATCATGGAAATAAAAAACATTAAACAAAAAGCCAGAAATTTAATCGATAAATTGCCAGATAATTCTACATGGGATGATTTGATGTATGAGATTTATATGAGACAGGCAATTGAAGCGGGGTTAGCCGATAGTGAGGCGGAAAAGGTTATTTCTGTTGCAGAGGTACGCACTAAGTTCAAGCTAGAGCCATGAAAGTTTTCTGGACAGAAACCGCAGTTAATCATTTATCATCCATCTACAACTACATATCGCAAAACTCCCCTCAATATGCTCAAAGACTGGTGGAAAGATTGACCAGACGCTCAGAACAGATTGCTAATTTTCCCTTTTCGGGTTGAATTGTTCCAGAGTTTGAAACTGAGCAGATCTGAGAAGTTATCTAGGGTTCCTATCGCATGATTTATTATATCAAGCCTGAGCAAATCGATGTTATTGCGGTACTTTATGCGGCGCGAAACATTGAAAATCCACAGGACTAACGATAATGCAAGACCATTGAGGGAGTAAATTACTGGCAGCAGTGAAGATTACCAAAAAGGGCAAGAAAGAACCACAAAGGCACAAAGAACACAAAGATTTTCTCACTCATAACTTTCTAGTAGGAAGCATACCACAAAAAAATCGGGGCGGTGGTTGACCCCTCGGTGACAGGTATCGAAAACCCAGAACTATAGAAGGGCGCACCCGATAATCTAGCTTAGGGGTTAGCATTCCACTTGGATTATTCTGGTAAAGTAGTCCAAAAATCCTCAAATTTCCACAATAACTGATGATGACGAACCATGTCATTATCATATCCCCTGTTATATAAGTCTTGGGTAAAACATCTGACAGGAAATTGGCCTTCTGTGGCCTCCTCTTTAGAAATATTTTTAGTTATCCATTCTGGTAAATTATTATGTCCCCAGTGCTTCCAATTGACTATCTTAACGAATTTAGCGAAAAAAATGGATTTTAAAATTCTCCTGATTCTATTTTCGCTAAGTTCTAACGAGTCATCTGCCCTGAGAAATTCTAATAGTTTTTCCTTAACTTGTTCTGAGGGTAATATTCTCAAATCCTCACCTTCATCGTAATAAAAATAATCAGAGCTGATAATTGTTCTACAGACATCTATTGTCATTAACTCTTTTATTTTTTCCTGTGAGCCATATTCAATATCAAACAAAGTTGCACCTAAATCTTTCCAGATTCGCTTCTGCACACTAAAACTAAAGTTTCCACAACTATATTTAATCCATAATTCGTCAACTTTCTTTATTTCCTCAACTGGGAAATTTTCTCTAATTTTATAAACTTTTCGTTTGCCTTTAATAACAAGAAACTGATATAGAATCCAAGCTGTCTCTTCATCAGCAGATTTCCAATCCTCTTTTTTTAAAAACTCATCTAGCTTACTATATAAATGTGTAGGAGATATTTGAAAATTAGCTTTTAAAAGTTGCCTTTCTAGGGCTGAATCAATTATTTTACTGCCATTAAGGTAATTCTGTTTATTTGGAATCATAACAGAAAGCATCAAATAAAATCCTTGTCTAAATCGGTGAATATTTTCTTGATCAGCAAATGACAAGCGGAAAATCTCTGCCCATCTTTCCTCGTTATTGTTCTCTTTATTCCCCCAAAATTCGGTTAAAGTCTTGGCTGCTGTTCCCGCTAAACCAGATAGCTTACTTGCATCTTTGGGAAGCTCGATATGGGGGTTAATATGTTTGATATGAGAGGCTCGGTAGAGGGTTTCTCTGTCGTCATTGCAGATTACCTCGATCAAGCCTTTATCCTGTCCCTGTTTTAATTTTTTCTGATAGTTGGGAACAGATTGACAAACCGCTTCTAAAGCAGCCAAAGGGACGGGAATTTCATAGATTAGGCAATTACTGACCACTTTTTCAAGAGCTTCATCCGTCAATAGTTGAGGTTTTTCTTCTAACCGCCAGACTATCTTATTGCGCCAAGTAACATCAGTTTCATTCTCAAATGACCGCAACTTTGTATCTATATTCCCTGAACTTAAAACCTCATTATTGAGCCATTCCAACAGACGGGGGTTGCCATCAGCAAGGTTTAAAGCTCTTTCTATATAGTTTTTATCAATCTTACCCGAACTAAAATGCTCTAACCGCCGCAGTTTCTTTTCTAAATCGGACTCTTTGTATTTGAAAGAGGGTAAAGACTCGAGATGATAAAATTCCTCTAATAGAGGGGAATTAAAGGTATAGCGCGAGGTAATAATCAGGCGATGATAGTAATTAGTTTCCTGTATCGCCCAAACTAGAGCTTGTAATAGTTGAGCTGCCCCTGCTTTAAGGATATAGTCATCACTAGATGAAAGGCATTCCAAGTTCCACTCGAAATCATCAAGAATAAGCAAAAAAGGCTGGTTTAACTGACCAAAAACATCCCTTAAGCGATAGTCTAGCTCCTCATTAGAATCCAGAAGGATTTGACGTTGTGAACGATCTAATTTTTTAGCTAGGGTCTTAACCAAGCTAGTTTGATCAATTTGTTGATGCCAGACAAGCTTAGTATAGTCTGGCAGGCGATCGCACAGACGAGCGGCGAGGGTACTTTTCCCGTTACCACCCCCACCTTGCAGGAAAACGCCGGCCTTATGAATTGCTTTAGGATTATCAAAAGGTTTTTTCAGCACTTGCAAGCAAGCCTGAAGATCACGGCGGCGACCGATAAAAGTTTCCCGTGTGGCTACCCGCAAATATTTCGTTTCTGGGTCCACAAATTGGTCAACAACGGATACGGGGGTTAAAGGTTTTCTCTGTCCTCTCCTTACCAAAGCTTCTGGGATACTTCCCCGGACATAAAGGCGTAAACAATGCCAATCCCTCGCCTGACTTCTCAATAAGTTCTGATAGGCAAAAGCTAACGACTCGCTTAAAGTAAAGCCTTGGGAAAGCTTTTCGTAGAGGATGGCCGCCGTGTCAACAGCTTCCTGATCCCTGACGGGTTGACCCCACCCCAAAACAGCTGTAGCCCCATTTTCTAATAACTTCTCGGCCATCGAAAGGCTCTCATCACCATCGGAGTAGCCTGTCCGACACCCTGATAAAAACAAAAGCTTAGGTAAATTAAACTGTAATTCTCTAGCAATATCTTCAGCGCTGGTATCTTGTCTATCTCCGTATTCCGTCTCGGTAATAAAATAGGGTTTCTCGTCTTCAATTATGGCGTGTCCGCTCAAGTGGATAACATCGAAGTATCCCCTATCTTTACTGGCTATCAATTCGCCTAATTCTTTAATACATCCGCTCTCTTCAACGGTTAAAGATAGGGGTTTTCCTATAGTTGCTTTGAGGATCTTCCCCTCTTCTGCCTCAAAATCTAGTATAGGCTCGACACCTCTAGCAGAACTTGCCATGAAAACCACATTTAAGGCTCGATCCTGCGGGTTGTTGTCAACAGTTAACAGCCTTTCATTACCGGTTTTCATCCACCGCATGGGAACAATAGCGGGAAGCTTAGACACCAGAAAACCCTGACCATCGTGTAATAATTCCCAGGGTAGATGGACTAATCCTTTGCTGGTGCTGATAGCCAGAACTATTTTCTCTCCCCGGTGGCTCTCTAATTCGTTCTGTAGGATGCGCTCCGTACCATCTAACCATCGGTACAAACCTTGTCCTGTTTTGGCGTGGTCTTCCGGTAAACGGGTATAGTAATCGGTGTCAGCCTTTTCACTTAGGTGGTCTATTTCACTCAGGAATCTTGTGTAGGTAAGGGTTTGGTTAGGGTTGTCCCAGAAAAATCGGAACTCAACGCTATTGCTACCGCTCTCCTGAAGATCAATATGCAGTATCTTCATTTTTCTTGTTCCAAGAGTTTTTGTAGTTGCTCTAGGGTAGCATCTTTGAGCAGCAGACGATCGCCGTTTTTGCTGACAATCAACACCCGTTCGATCTTCGGGGTTTCAGGAGAGTCAATTTTTCGCTTTAATTGGTAAAATTTCTCAGCGATGGCGATTGTTCCGCTAATAATGCCGATGATGGTGGCAATGGTAGCAAGGGTTCCCTCTCTCTCCACTTCGGAGATAACTTCGTAGCTGCCTTGCACCCCTTCCATCTCGACGATATCCTGAGCAACTTTGATAGCATCGGCTCCTTGAATTTCTATCTGCATCAGTTTTGTTCCTCCTGTCAGTACCCAAGCAAAATGATGCTAAATCCGTTTATTAAAAACTGATTATCTATTCCCCCTTTTGCCTGTCCTGATATCTAGCCTATACTCAACGAATTTAGTATGACCAGGTTAGTTGGGGAAAAAATCTCAATTACCATCAATGGTTGACCTAAGAAAATATTTCAGTCTCTCCGTCGGGAAATAACCTATTAGAGACTGAAAAATCTTAGTCATTCCATTCCCCTTTGGGTGGTACGGGGGGATTGCGTCGAAGATGACGGGTTAAGTCCTCATCCGGTTGTTTCTCTCCTTTTAGCCACTGTTTAATCGCTGTTTCGATAATGCGACTAGGATCGTTAGTCAGGTGTTTAATCTGGTCTAAAACTTCCGAGTCAAGGTGAATAGCGATTTCAACTTTCTCCGCCGTGCGCTGGGTGGGTGTAGCATTGTCGTTCATAAGCTCTATTAATGATTGCTATCTATCATTCTACCCGTCAGTCGAGGATTCTCATCCAAGAGTTTATCTATAGTAATCCGATTTGGACAAATTATAGAGCCTTTCCTTAGCCATTGCCCTTTGCCTGATTTTGTCCCCATACTCAAAATGACCATAGTTTCCTGTGGATGCCGAGAGGGGAAGCCAAGGCCAAAACCCTGACTATACTTGCAGTTTAGCTTTTTTTACCTTTTACTTTTCGCTTTTGCTCCAGCCTTAGAGACTTTACCTCTACAATAAATTAAGGAATCTAAAATTTTATAAACCCCTGACTTTTGCCAACAGTGAACCACGATGACTGACGTTCCCGTTTCTCGCATTCGCAATTTTTCCATCATCGCTCATATCGATCATGGCAAATCAACTCTCGCCGATCGCCTCCTGCAAATTACGGGAACCGTAGCCCAACGGGAGATGAAAGAACAATTTCTCGATAATATGGACTTGGAACGGGAACGAGGTATCACCATCAAGTTACAGGCGGCACGCATGGATTATACCGCTAAGGATGGTCAAAAATATGTTCTCAATCTGATTGACACCCCGGGCCATGTGGATTTTTCCTACGAGGTTTCTCGGTCTCTAGCGGCGTGCGAGGGAGCTTTATTAGTTGTGGATGCGTCCCAAGGAGTAGAGGCACAAACTTTAGCCAATGTTTACCTAGCACTGGAAAATAACCTCGAAATTATCCCAGTTTTAAATAAAATCGACCTACCCAGTGCCGAACCGGAACGGGTCGCGGCGGAAATCGAGGAAGTGGTGGGTTTAGACTGTAGTGAGGCGATTCGGGCCTCGGCTAAGGCTGGGATCGGTATTAATGATATTCTAGAGTCGATCGTCCAATTGGTTCCCCCTCCCCAAGATACCCTCGAAGAACCCTTCCGAGCTTTAATTTTTGATAGTTATTATGACGCTTATCGAGGGGTAATTGTCTATTTCCGCGTCATGGATGGTCGGGTGAAAAAGGGCGATAAAATTCGTTTTATGGCTTCTGGTAAAGAATTTGTTATTGATGAATTGGGAGTTTTATCACCGCAACAGGTACAGGTAAATGAACTTCATGCGGGAGAAGTGGGTTATCTGGCAGCTGCGATTAAAACTGTCGCTGATGCCCGGGTGGGTGATACGATTACTCTAACCTCTAAACCAGCAAAAGAAGCTTTACCCGGTTATACGGAAGCAAAACCGATGGTTTTCTGCGGATTATTTCCCACCGATGCCGATCAGTATGCCGATCTCAAAGATGCCCTAGAAAAGTTAAAATTAAACGATGCAGCTCTATCCTACGAACCGGAAACTTCTAGCGCCATGGGTTTTGGTTTCCGTTGCGGTTTCTTGGGATTGCTACACATGGAAATCGTCCAGGAAAGACTAGAAAGGGAATATAACTTAGATTTAATTACCACTGCTCCCTCGGTAGTTTATCGGGTAACTACCACCGATGGGGAAATTGTCGAAGTGGATAATCCTAGTTTGTTACCTTCCCCACAAAAACGGGAAAAAATTGAGGAACCTTATATCCAAGTGGAAATGATTACTCCGGAAACCTATGTAGGCGCTTTGATGGAATTATGTCAAAGTCGTCGGGGAGTTTTCAAGGATATGCGTTATTTTACTAAAACTCGCACCGCTTTGATTTATGAGTTACCTTTAGCGGAAGTGGTGACGGACTTTTTCGATCAATTAAAATCTCGATCGCGCGGTTATGCTAGTATGGAATATCAATTAATTGGCTATCGGGAAAATGAGCTAGTTAAATTAGATATTATGGTCAATGGTGATCCCGTTGATGCTTTAGCGATGATCGTTCACCGGGATAAAGCTTATTATGTTGGTCGCGCTTTAACCGAGAAGTTAAAAGAATTGATTCCCCGGCATCAATTTAAGGTTCCCATTCAAGCAGCTATTGGTTCTAAAATCATCGCTAGTGAACATATTCCTGCTTTAAGAAAGGATGTCTTAGCTAAGTGTTATGGTGGTGATATTAGCCGCAAGAAAAAGCTGTTAGACAAGCAAGCAAAAGGGAAGAAACGGATGAAAGCGATCGGAACTGTTGATGTCCCGCAAGAGGCATTTATGGCAGTCCTAAAACTCGATCCTCAGTAAAGTCTTGGGGTGAGAATTAACTCACCCTTTTTAGTTTTAGCAGTGGCTAATTATTATGAAACTTTTGAGATTATCCTATCAAGATTTAGCCTCTGGATTAAGTATAGATTCTTGCGAGTTTTTTCCAGATTTTAATTTATTAGTTGGTATCTCAGGTGCAGGAAAAACCTCGATTTTAAAGGCAATTAGTAATTTAAAAAGAATCGCTAACGGTGCATCGGTAAATGGTGTAAAATGGGATGTAGAATTTTTAACTAATGATCATGTTCGTTATCATTGGTTGGGTGAATTTGAGGTTAGAAAAGCTCGTTCTCTCATCAAGATTGAAGGAGATGAAGTCAATAGTAATGACGGCGAAAATAAGGTTAGTATAATTAGTGAAACTCTTTTAAAAGATCAAGAGGTTTTGATCAAAAGAAACCAAGAGGTAATTGAGTTTAAACATTCAAAGACACCAAAACTACCATCTTATTTAAGCTGTATAGAGCTTTTCAATCAAGAAGAAGATGTTTTCCCTGTTCGACAGGAATTTAACAAAATGATTTTCAATCCACTTAAGTTTAATATCTCATATTCAGCAGTTGATAAAATCTTGGAAAACGACGAATATGCCGAATATAACTCTCTCTCTGAATTACAATCGAGTCAACTTCCTATTTCCGACAAACTGCTGATCACTTATAAAAAATATCCCGATACGTTCGAGATAATAAAGAGAAAGTTTTTAGATATTTTCCCTCAAGTTGAAGATTTAAAAATAGAATCTTTAGAACCATCCGAACTAGGTGATCTGTTTCTTTCATTAACTAGAATTGGTTTACTTGAAGAGTCACCACGCATACAAATAAAAGAAAAAAACTCTCATGTCTGGATTTTACAACCAAATATCTCCTCTGGAATGATAAAAAGCCTGATGTTCTTAGCAACGATCAAATTATCTCCTGATGGCAGCGTTATATTAATCGATGAATTTGAAAATAGTTTGGGGGTTAACTGTTTGGACACTTTAACAGAAGATCTATTAGTTAATTATCGAGATTTACAGTTTATTATTACCAGTCATCATCCTTATATAATTAATAATATCAGTCCTGCCTATTGGAAAATAGTCACTCGTAAAGGAGGAGTAATTAATGTAAACAATGCGACCGATTTTCATATTTCTAAAACTCGACAAAAAGCTTTTATTGATCTTATCAATGTCTTAGAAGAATTTCCCCAAGGAATTAGTTAATCGATGAATATTTACTTTTTAGTTGAAGGAAGAAGTACCGAAAAAAAGCTTTATACTGCCTGGTTAACTTATCTTATCCCCGAATTTAAACGAGTTGATTTTTACGATCAAGTCAATCGCAATAATTACTTTATTATTAGTGGTAATGGCTACCCCTCGATACTTAATGATGGAATTCCTAACGCTATCGATAAAATTCAAGAAGTATCCAAATATAACTATCTAGTCATCTGTCTCGATGCTGATGAGGATACTGTCGAAGAAAGAGAACAATATGTTAATGACTTTATCACCAAAAATATTACTATCCCCGCACAACTTGAAATCGTGATAATCATTCAAAATCGATGTATTGAAACATGGCTACTAGGCAATCGTACAATATTTAATTCTAAACAACCTTTACAGAGACTTTTAGCTGATTATGTTCAACACTATGATGTTTACGAAAATGATCCCGAACTAATGGGTAGATTTAATTGCAGAAATCATGCCGATTTTCATTTTGCTTATCTAAAGTCGATTTTTGAAGCTAAAGGTTTGTCTTATTCTAAAAAATTCCCTGGGGAAGCTCAAGAACAATACTATCTTAATCAATTAAAAAAGCGTATCGATAAAACCGAACACTTAAAAACCTTTCAGAAATTTATTAATTTTTGTGATAATATCCGCCAAAATTTTAGATAAATTGATCTGTGGTACTTCTGCCAAGGATGAAATATAAGCTGATTTGGCATCATCTCCTGACTAATAGCTGATCGAGAATACAAGACTATAACAAGGCTTTTGTCCTAGAAATTTCTAGTTCGGCAGATTTTTGTAGTATTGTAGTATAATGGTAACTCCAGAAAAACAATCCTAAAAGTGCCGTCAGTCTCTTCAGTTAGCAGTTAGCAGATAGAAGTTAAAAATTGGCAATTTACTTGATGTTATGGCTTCCTTACGCGATATTCTCAGTTACTATCGCAATTATCAAAAAGCCGCCTTTTTGAGCATTGCTGCCTCCAGTGTCTTTGAAATTATCGATCTGATGGTTCCCTATGCTGTCGGACAGATTCTTAATGTTCTTTCTGATCAACCTTTAGATGGATTCGTGCAATCTTTAGTTAATCGCACGATGATTTTAACTCCCTTTGCCTCAGAAAAGTGGGTTAGTTTGGCGGTATTATTAGGCTTAATTTTCCTAACCACGGTAATTAAAGCACCAATTCAGCCTTGGGTGGGTGTATGGTTTCACTGGGAAATATCCTTAAGAGCGCGACGAGATCATCTCGGAAAAATTATTGCCAAAATTCTAACCTTACCCCTATCTTTTTACGATGAAAATAATCCAGGACGCATCGCTAACCGTATTGCCAAAGGCATAGAAAATCATACTTGGACTTATCCTGAAATAGCGGGAATGATGATCCCAAAACTGTTTAGAGTTTTCGGTATTTTTCTTGTTATTTGGGTAATTCAATGGCAAATCGCCCTCGCCTTTGTCATTTCTTTTGTATTAATTGTAGTTTTTATTGTCAGAGATTTAAAAGATTTAATGCAAAAAGAAAGAACTCTTGATCGGCACATCGAAAATACCCAAAGTCGCAATTCTGAGATTATTACTAATATCAAAACCGTCAAAGCTTTTGCCACAGAAGGACAGGAATTATATCGTCAAAAACAGCGTTTAGAGAGAGAATTTACCTACGTTATCCATCGCATTCATAAGGGTTATGTGGACTTAATAACTTGGGAAAAAACCCTCGTCCAAGCTAGTTTATTTGGAGTATTTTTCTTTACTCTTTTAGCTACCGTTCAACAGAAAATCTCGATCGGGCATTTTATCACCACCTATACCCTCGCTAGTATGGCCTATGCGGAATTAGATCCCCTATCCCAAATGGCAGAAACTTTCGCTCGTCGCTATGCTTCTATGGCACGTCTAAACAAATTTATTAATTTGCCTAGTGGAACTGATTCTGGTAGTCTTTTAGCCGATCATGCCCAACATAATCCCTATCATTTTACGGGGAAAGTAGAATTAAGTAATCTCAGCTTTGGCTATAGTGCTGAAAGAATGATTATTAAGGATATTAATCTGCTGATTGAACCCTATCAAACCGTGGCATTAGTGGGAAGATCTGGTTCAGGAAAATCCACTTTAGTTAAGTTACTTTTCCGCTATTTTGAACCAAGTAAAGGACAAATTTTGATAGATGGCGAGGATATTAGTCGCTTGGATGTGACTTGGTATCGGCGACGATTAGCGATTGTCCATCAAGAAGTAGATGTGTTTAATGGTACGGTGTTAGAAAATCTCACCTATGGTAATCCTAGTATTAGCTTCGAGAAGGTAGAAGAAGCCTGTAAAATTGCCCGTGTCGATGAATTTATTCAGGAATTACCTAATGGTTATTCCACTATTGTAGGGGAAAGGGGCGTGCGTCTTTCGGGGGGACAAAGACAGCGTTTAGGAATTGCTAGGGCGTTAATTGTTGATCCAGATGTGTTAGTGTTTGATGAGGCCACTTCTAGCTTAGATTATGAGTCAGAAAGAGCTATTCAACTAGCTATGAAATCCATTTTAGGTACTCGCACCACGATTATTATTGCCCACCGTCTCAGTACCGTTCGAGAAGCTGATCAAATTGTCGTCTTAGATAATGGTCGCATTGTCGAGATCGGTAGCCATGATCAATTATTAAATCAGCAGGGAATCTATCAACGTCTCCACTCTTTGCAGGAAAGTGCTGAACTGGTTTAGCCTTAAAATAGTCCCCCGATAGCGGACCGAGAAAATATATCTAATGGGAGTTGCTCACCATGTCTAACGAAACCGTTACCTATTCCTTAGAAGCTGTTTTGACTAGGATTGAGGGGAAAATTGATAATCTCCAAAAAGATGTTAACCAAAAATTTGAAAGTCTCCAAAAAGATTTTGGGGTTGCTGAATCAAGGTATGAATGCCAACTGTGCATTGTATCCAAAAGTTAGTTTGGGTCTAGGTTTTAAAAATCCCACAAGAGAAGATTCATATCTCAAATCAGCAACGCCTTGGCTCTCTTGGATTTGGTGGGTAAAATGTATTCTAAGATATATTCCTCCTGGCGAGTGGGTAGAACGAACCACAAAGAAACAAAGATTGATCGATCCTAACGCTCTTCTGGAACTTTCGGAAATCCCTGACCGAACCCAGATTCTGAAACCCTTACTTGACAAGTGATCGCTAACTTTTTTTCCAATAAAAACTCAAATTTCGGGTTTCTGTTAGTTAGCGATAGCTTGAAGACTTACCCCATAAGAGAGCTAGAGTTTAGAGACTGTAAGACTTTTGCCAGAGTCCCTCCAAGAGCGTTATGTAAGTTAAACTTATCACACAGAACCCAGAAGAGCCACGCCTTGGCTCTCATAGTAGGTTGATTCATAAATCAACCTACAAAACACGACGTTTGGACAAATTTTCAGCTATTTATTTCCGAGAAATCGACTTAAAACGTTGCCAGATAAGGATTTGAGAGAATGTAAACACCCCAGAAAGCAGGGAGAAGCAGTTCTAGCATTTGTACTAAAATTTCCCATACGCAGTTTAAATTCAGTACAGCTTAACTTTTCCCGGTCTGCAAGCTGGAGGGGACAAAACTGGTTTATGCTAGAAAGAGTTACTCTTAAAGTAACTTTACAGAGTCATCGATCGCCCACACTTATGGATTGCATCATCAATCGTCGAGCGCGGTTTTCAGCCAGCCATCGCTATTATCTACCAGAATGGGACGAAGCCGAAAATCAAAGACTTTTTGGTCTTGGTAGCCGTTTTCCCGGTCATGGTCACAATTACGAATTATACGTCTCCCTATACAAAGAACTCAATCTTTATGGCATGGTGGAAAATCTCTCCACCGTGAAACAGGTAATTAAACGAGAGATAACCAGTGAATTAGACTACTCCTATCTCAATCAAGTCTGGCCGGAATTTCAGCAAACCCTACCCACCACAGAAAATATCGCTAGAGTTATCTGGCAAAGATTAGCACCCTATTTACCATTGGTCAAAATTCAACTATTTGAACACCCCGAATTGTGGGCAGAATATCAAGGAAAAGATATGGAAGCAACTTTAACTATCAAAACCCATTTTAGCGCCGCCCATCGTTTGGCTTTACCGCAATTAACCCTAGAACAAAACTCGGAAATCTACGGCAAATGCGCCAGGGTAAACGGTCATGGTCATAATTATCACCTAGAAGTATCCGTGGCGGGAGAAATTGATCCCCGCACTGGTATGATTGTGGATCTAGGGGATTTACAAAAAGCGATCGATGAATTGGTAGTAGAACCTTTCGATCATGCTTTTTTAAATAAGGATATTCCCTATTTTGCCGAAGTGGTTCCCACCGCAGAAAATATTGCCCTACATATCGCTCAACTATTAGAGGAACGGATCCGCCAATTAGGGGCCCAATTGGATAAAGTTAAACTGATTGAAAGTCCCAATAATTCTGCCGAAATCCACTGTCGTGGTTCGGTTCAAGCTCCCCGACAACTTCTAGAAAAAACTCTGACAGCCGTTTAATTGTCTGTTAGTTAAGGTGATTAGGGTGAGCATGGCTCACCCTGGTGGATTTAATTAAACCCTAGTTAAACACTTCTCGCCATCCTCCCTTTCCTTTGCCTTGGCGTAAGGGAGAAGCTAAATCGACAATTTTCTCCAGCAGTTTCGGGGCTAATTTTTGACACCAAAGAGCTAGATGACTTTGCCAACCGACGACAATTTCCGTTTTTCCCCTATTTAACCCAGTAATTAGGGTTTGGGCGACTTCTTCGGCGCTCATCGGCTTTAACCATCGAAATAACTGCAATTCTCGCACCATATCCGTATCGGTCAAAGAGGGTAAGAGGGTGACAACTTTGATGTTATGTTCCCGTAATTCCGACCTGAGAGCTTGACTAAAGCCCAAAATGGCAAATTTGGTAGCCGAGTAGGTAGCGAAGCTAGGAGCGGCAATTTTACCCATCATGCTGGAAACATTGACGATGGTTCCCTGTCCCCGAATTGCCATCCGGCGGGCAATTAAGCGAGTAACTGTGTACATGGCCATCAGATTTAAAGATATTTCTGCTTGCACTTGCGAAAATTGCGATCGCAGAAAGGGGGTTTGATGGGCAATACCGGCACAGTTAACGAGGATATCAATGCCACGGCATTCTTGCCAAACGCGGATAATTGCAGGACTAACAAGGTCATTTTCGGTTAAATCTAGGGCTAAAGGTGTGGCAATGACCCCTAGGGACTCAATTTCTTTGGCTAGTTTTTCTAATCGCTCTTGATCTCTGGCAAGAATCACAATTCTGCTTAAACCTTGTCGGGCTAATTCTAAGGCGATCGCTCGTCCGATACCCCGGGATGCCCCCGTGACTAGGGCTGTTTTTCCCTGTAATTTCATGATCAAACTCCTGTTTTAAGCAACAGTACGGGAATTTATTGGTTTTGCTTCTGAAATCTTTGATTTGTGCATCTATGCCCTACATAAGTAGCGAAGCAATCGGGGGATAGATGGATAGATTAGGGTGCATGGGATTTTTCCTCCTTTAAAGCGCACTCTTGAACCCACGGTAACAGTTGTCTTTACAAACAGCAATCTTTTTTAACACTTTTCCGCAAAATCACTCGATCGGATGAACGCTCAGGGTGATCCTCAATCCTATGGAAGGGGAGAAGGGAGAAGGGAGAGGTAGGGTTGATTCATGAATCAACCCTAGGGGAGAGGAGAGAGGGGCAGCGGAAAAAAAAAAATTGTGGAGCCACCCTATTGTTGATCTCAATTTAGGTGTTCAATGTCGGTAATAATCGGTAGAATCACCGTGATCTTTGTGCCTTTTCCTTCCTCACTTTCTAGGTAAATTTGTCCTTTGTGCGCTTCCACACAGCGTCCGACAATGGCTAATCCTAATCCCGTTCCTTGAATATTATTGACATTGCTACCGCGATAAAAAGGTTTAAATAAATGTTCTTGATCCTTGCTAGGAATACCAATCCCTCGATCGATAATTTTAAAGACTACCTGCTCGGATTCGACAATAATCTTAAATTCTACGGGGTTGCCTTGAGGTGAATATTTAATAGCATTTCCCAGTAAATTTGTCAAGATATGTTTAATTAAATTAACATCCCAAAGTCCTCTTTCTAAGCTGCCCTCAATTTGGGAAATAATTGCTGATTGGTTTTCTGGCTTAACAATAAAAGATTCTACCAATTTCTGACAATAATCCAGCAAATCCACCAGATCAAATTGACAGTATAATCTCCCGGAATCAGCCCTACCAATTAATAACACTTCTGTGAGCAATTGATCCATGTCTTTAATGGCCGATCGAATCATGCGAAAATAGCTAACTTGCTGATCTTTTGTCAACCGATCGCGACTTTCTTCTAGTAATCCAGCCGAGAGTAAAATTTTATTTAAAGGATTGCGAAAATCGTGGGATAACATGGAAACAAATTCAGTTTTTAACTGATTTAATTCCTGCGCTTTTTCCAGTTGATTAGTGCGTTCAATCACGCTCATTTTTAAAGCTTCGTTCGATTCTCGTAAAGCTTCCTCCATCTGTTTTCGCTCGATCGCATAACATAGCGATCGAGTTAAAATTTCTAAACTTACTTCTCTTTTAATTAAATAATCCTGCGCTCCCTGACGCAGTGCTGCCAAAGCTAAATTATCATCATTAGTATTAGTTAAAACCACGATTGGCAATTTCGGAGCCGTAATCAAAAGGGGAGCTAAGGATTCCAAACCCTGACTATCTGGTAAAGTTAGATCTAATAAAATTACATCAAAATTTGTTTGTTGTAACAGAGAAATTGCCTCGGATAATCTTGAGACATTAACCAGATGAAATTCTTTTTTTTCATTACCCTTAAGAATTTCCTTTAATAATCGAGCTTCGGCTAAATTATCCTCGATTAAAAGAACTTTTATATCCTGTGAGAGTCCCATTTTTTAATCAAGAGTTAAAGAGATTTGGGAAGTTAGGAAGTGGGAATATTTTTCAGTAATCAGTAATCAGTGAAAAGAAAGCTCAGAACTTGCCACTTGATACTACTAACTGAAAACTCAAACCTGATAACTGATCACTGATAACTGATCACTGATAATGATTCACTCACTGGGTAAAGTAGCGGTTTCTAACCAAAAAGCCTCGATATTTTTGACAATTTTGAACAAATCGTTGAGATTGCGCGACTTGGTTATATAACAATTAACGTGCAGTTCATAGCTATAAAAAATATCCTCCTCGTTGCGAGAAGTGGTTAAAACCACCACGGGAATTCTTTTTAAACTGGGATCGTTTTTGATCTCCGCTAATACCTCCCGTCCGTCTTTTCTGGGTAAATTCAGATCGAGAAGAATCAGATGAGGACGGGGAGAATCGAGATACTCCCCTTCTCGACGCAGATAATCCATGGCGTTGACACCATCCCTAACGATAACTAATTCATGGGGGACGGTGCTAGTTTTTAATGCCTCTTGGATGAGGCGAATATCAGCTTTGCTGTCCTCCACTAATAAGATAATTTTGTGTGGCACGTCCTCGCCAGCGCTCACGCTCGTTACCTCCTAGGGGAATTGTAAAATAGAAAACCGCTCCTTTACCTAATTGGGATTCTACCCAAATTCGTCCGCGATGACACTCGATAATTTTCTTACAAATCGCCAACCCCATACCTGTGCCAGGGTACTCGTCGCGGGTGTGTAGTCGTTGGAAAATCACGAAAATGCGTTCGGAAAATCGGGGATCGATACCAATTCCATTATCGGTGACAGAGAACAGCCATTCCTCCTCTTGACGTTGAGCAGCAATATGAATAGTGGGGGTTGCTTTTCCTCGGAATTTAATGGCATTACCGATGAGATTTTGGAACAATTGCATTAACTGGGTTTTATCTGCCATGACAATTGGCAAAGGATCAACGGTGATCAGAGCTTGACTTTCTTGAATTCTTCCTTTCAGGTTAGCGAGAGCTTTTTCCAGTGCCAGATTGGCATCAATGGTACTAAACTCTACCGCCTGCATATCCACTTTCGAGTAAACCAGCACATCATCTATTAATGTTTGCATCAAGCTGACACCTTCGACGGCAAAAGTAATAAATTCTTTAGCATCTTCGTCCAGTTCTTCGGTGTAGCGCATTTCTAGCAACTGCACATAGTTGGCGACTTGATTGAGGGGTTCCTGTAAATCGTGGGAGGCGACGTAGGCGAATTTTTTTAATTCGGCGTTTGATAGTTCCAAATCTCGCGCTAAACGTGCCAATTCATCGGCTTGTTTTAAGATGATATTGACGATCGCTTTTCGTAATTCTAGTGCGGCGTTAATTTCTACTGCTTTCCAGGGTAAAGATTTCAGGCGAACGGTTTCTTTCCAGAGGGAGAAAGATTTACGCGGACAGAGACGAATATTACCATCTATGGCAGTCGTTTCGATCGCTTTACCCGGATCACCACCCCAGTTCACGGTTTGAATTACTTCCGGACGAAACCAGAGGAGATAATTACGTTTAGAAATAGGAATTGCTAGTAGGCCACTGGCAATATCTTTAAACTTACCCGCATCGGCATAAATTCGCGGTAAGGAATTGGTATAGTAAACATCTTCATGGACGTTTTTTTCTAGCCAAGTAATCAGATAATTGAGTTCTTCTTCGCTCGGTGTTACTCCAATTAAGGTATAATTGCCGCCTAAACAAATAGCGGCTCCCGTGGCTTTAGTTAGATTAAGCAGATTCGGTTTATGGGCAATTAATCCATCGATAAAGTTATTAGCTTCCGCCATATAATCGATTAATTGCGATTGCACAAAGTTCAATTTCACTCGATAGTCATAATCCTCAGTTTCTTCCCGTGCCGATATTTCCGAAAAAATAACTCTTCCCAAGAACTCACAAGCTTTACGCAGTTCGTAGGGTACATATTTGGGGGTGCGGTGATGACAGGCAATAATACCCCAAAGACGTTTATTTTCAATCAGAGAAATGGTTAGAGATGCTCCCACTCCCATGTTATGCAGGTATTCTAAATGACAGGGAGAAGCACTTCTAAGACTGGACAGAGTTAAATTTAAAGGTTGTTGAGTTTCGGGATGAAGAACAGGCACTAGATCGACGGGTTCAGAGGTAGCATCGGGAATCTGTCGAATCCAATTAGCACTTAATAAATTTCGTGCCGGGAGAGGGATATCGGAAGCGGGATAACGTAAACCGAGATAGGGTTCTAGTTGCTCTATTTTGTCTTCTGCTATCACATCACCGTTATCTTCTTCGTCGAATTTGTATAACATAACCCGATCGAATCCTGTCATTTTTCGCACTTCTTTAACGATGATATTACAGAAATCTTTCAGGTTACGGGTGGCTTCAAGTTTATCGATCGAAGTTTTGGCTAGGTGATAGAATCTCAGGAAAGGAATGTTTTCATAGGAAATAGCTGGTTCTAACTCTAAAATCAGTATTTGTTCGGTGTTGCGGTGAAAAATAGCATCAAAGACGGCAAAATCATCCCCTTTAACCCGCGCCCAAATTTTGGAGGGATTGATAGCATCAAAATCGTTATTTTCTATGGCTGATTTCAGAGGATCGATCTGAAAGGGATCGAAGATTTCCTCTAGGGTTTTACCGATAATTTCCCCCGGAGAAATTCCCAATAAACTGCGGCTATTACTGCTAGTTTGGCTGACTTTTAGCTCCGGTTCGCTGAGAACTAAAAGCACTCCGTGCGGTTGAATTCGGTTATAGAGATGGATCGGTTCCCGTTCGATCGAAGTTGGGTTAATTGTCTCGGTTAGAACTTCCATGTGTATTGCTCCCAGAGGATTTTTGCCAAGTTGAAAACTCTTTGTTTATTAAAACTATTTCTTCTCACTTTCAGGGAGTGATCGAGAATAAATTTACTTATCTTAATCCCAGGCCATCAAAAGTAATAAAACTTTAATTAATCAGTTATCTATCGATCGAGCAGTTCTGTTCAGTTCCCTTTATTATAATCGGTTTTTCTGTTGAGAGTCTATGGTAATTTGTTAAGAATTAGGAGTTAATGTTACAAGGAACAGATAATTCTTAATAAAAATATACAGTAGTTAAGGGGTTTCAGAACCAAAAATTTCCAGGAACGCACGCTAGAAAAGTAGGCGATATCGCACTGTAATTATACAATTGATAAGCAAGAACAAATTCAAGAGATAAATCAGTAAACTTGATCGTGTTTTCCAATATCAACTATAACAATTAAAGTTTCTCCTGAATCAGTATCTTGACGAAAAGTAAAAATAATACGGCAATCGTAACTAACAGAACATGACCAATAACCTTCTAATCTACCTGTAAGCTTATGGGATTTTAAAGAGGGGGTGAAGGGATTATCTTCTAACAAATGTAGAACCTCTGATACCTTGCTTTGTAGTTGAGGATTTTTGCTCATTAAGCGTTGAAAAGCTCTTTTAAAGCTTTTGTCAGCAACTAATTTCATTCTTCTTCATCCTCTAACAAATAAGCCATTATCTCTTCAGCACTGCCTTTTTTTGCTGTTCCCATTGCTAAAGATTTTAAGGTTTCTTCGCCATTTTTAGCCATCTCCTCACGGCGTTTCTCAATGCGTCTTTTACGAATTAGCTCAAACAAATAATCTTGGTCTTCAATGGATAGACTCTCTACCGATTCGATCAGATCTTGAAAAAAGGCGATACTCATTAAAGTTTGCTCCTGTTAGTTAACTTTTCTTTCCGATATCTTATCACAATATAGTCAAGTAGGGTGCGTTAGGCAATCCCTTGTTTTTAGGGAAAAAATCAAGAGCTAAATATTGCCGTAACGCACCACAAAGAAAAGTTTTTGGCTACTTTTATAAACCGCTATGACGGAGGAGAGGCTCGGTACTGGGTTCGCGACCGCGGAAAGCTTTAAAAACATTCATAGGATGGGAACTTCCCCCCATAGCTAAGACAGTATCGCGAAAACGGCGACCGATCGCTTTCACTGCTTCTTCGTCATCTAATCCCACTTCCTCGAAAGCGGCAAAAGCATCGGCACTAAGAACTTCTGCCCATTTATAACTATAGTAACCCGCCGCATAACCGCCAGCGAAAATATGCCCAAAAGAACACAAAAAAGCATCTTCCGGTAGGGGAGGAATTATCGTCGTCGTCGCCGCTAAACGCTGTCTGACCTGTTTAGGAGTTTCGCCGCCATTGGGTTGATAACGATGGTGTAATTCCAAATCTACTAGAGACAAATGTAACTGACGCAACATGGCCGAACCGCTCATATAATTCTTAGTTAGGAGCAGTTTTTGGTAGTAATGTTCGGGGAGAGTTGCACCGGTTTCGTAGTGTTTGGCCATACTCATTAAAGTAGGGCGATCATAACACCAATTTTCCATAAATTGACTGGGCAATTCCACCGCGTCCCACTCAACGTTATTAATACCCGCCGCGCCAGAATAATCCACAGTGGTTAACATATGCTGTAAACCGTGGCCAAATTCGTGAAATAGGGTAGTTACCTCCTCAAAGGTCATTAAACTGGGGTTTCCATCTACTGGAGGCGTTTGATTGCAGATTAAATAAGCCACAGGTAAACGCACCTCGGTGCCGGTTTTGGCCCGACCGATACAGACATCCATCCAAGCGCCGCCGCGTTTTTCGGCGGGACGACTGTAGGCATCAAGGTAGAAATAGGCGATTTTTTCGCCCTTTTCGTCATTAATCTGGAAATAACGCACATCGGGATGCCAGATAGGTGCTTTACCGTCGGCAGCGATAATTTCTACCCCAAAAATCCGTTTAGCGAGGCTAAATATGCCTTCTAAAACCCGTGGTAGGGGGAAATAGGGGCGTAATTCCTCGGCAATAAAGTTAAACTTGGCCTGACGCTGTTTTTCTGACCAATAGGCTATATCCCAATGCTTGAGATCGTCGGTTCCCGCAAAAGTTTTTAGGGCCTCTAAATCCTGTTTTGCCGCTTCATAGCTTACTTGGCGCAAATTGTCAAGCAATTTCTCGATTTCATCCACAGAATTGGCCATTTTCCGGGCAAGACTAACCTCGGCGTAGGTACTATAACCTAGAAGATGGGCCTGTTCCTGACGAAGTTGCAAAATGCGATCGATTAAGGGATTATTATCCAATTCTCCCAGATCGGCCCGACTAACGTAGGCTTTATAGAGTTTTTCGCGCAATTCCCGATTATCGCTGTACTTCGTAAAGGGGAAATAACTGGGAAAATCGAGGGTAATCACCCAGGGTCCAGTTTCGGTGCTGGCGTTAGTTTCCCCTTGGCTGCGGGCTGTTTGGGCGGCTAAACTGAGGAGACTAGGGGGTAAACCGGCGATATCTTCTGGGGTTGTTAGTTTCAGTTGAAAAGCTTTGGTGGCATCAAGGATGTTATTGGAAAATTTCGTGGTTATTTCCGCTAATTCCAGTTGAATCGCGTTAAATCTGTCTTTTTTCTCCCCTGCTAATCCCACCCCAGCCAATTGAGCGTCCCGCAGGGAAGCTTCGACAATGCGCTGTTGTGCCTCGTCTAATTGCCCCCAGCTTTCCCCTTGACGCAGGGACAAAAATGCCTCATAAATGGGCTTACTTTGGCTTAAACGGCTAATAAACTCGACTACCTGTGGTTGTACGGTTTCGTAAGCTTGACGCAATTCTGGGCTATTTTTTACCCCCATCAGATGACCGATAATCCCCCAACTCCAGCTTAAACGTTCTTCAATCCGGGTAAGGGGTTCGACTAATTTTTCCCAAGTGGGGGTAATCTGCGCTTCCAGTTCGGTTAATTCTCTGGCCAGTTCCTGCAAAAGTTGCGTCATCCCAGGGACAATCAGGCCGGGTTGGATTTGGTCAAAAGCCGGTAATCCTTGACCGGCAAGCAGCGGGTTACTGGTATTTGTCATAATTTCTGGTCTGGAAGGGTGAGTAATTTGTATCTTTTACTACCCTAACCCAAATCCCTGACTATCTATCCGGGCGATCGATTGCCGGAGCTTTTTCAGTGATCAGTGATCAGTGGGAGGTGGGGAAGTGGGGAAATTGAACTAAAACCCCAACATCTAAAACCTGTCTCCTCTCTCCTGAATACTGTCTCCCGACTCGGAGAATACTGACTTCTAACCCAATGTTGACCAAGGATAAGCAAAAATTATGTTTTAACTCCAAAAACTTGAGAATATTTAAATTAACATTTCGCAATATTTACAAATTCTTAAGAATTAATTGAGAAAGATTTTTATTTAACAACGATGTTGCAATGGTTACAGCGATTTGATAGAATTTCACAGTGGGTTATTTGGTGCTTTTTTGGGCAGCAATGGTTGAAACCCTTGCCACACCTAGAAGGTGATCCTAATTAAGACGGTTAAATCAGTCAATTTCACCCCCAACGATGATCTTTTTTTTGTGTAGTTTTATTGCAAAAAAAAAGTTTTTTTGACAAAAAGCACAAAGTATGGTACGAACCAACCTATTTCTGGCTGCGAGTAATTATTGTAGAGGGGGAGAAGGGAGAGGGGAGAATAAATAGGGTTTGCGGCAAAAAGTAAGGGCGAAGCATTCGGGTAGAAAATCTACGGTTTCACCGATAGGTTATTGCCCGAATGCTTCGCCCCTACAGGACGCGGGCTAATGAAGACGCAAGGTTTTGAACGACGATTCTCTCAAAATCTTGCACCTGTTTCGCGAGAAAAGCCACAAAACTCTTAGCTTGCCTACATTTCACATTTATTCAGCCAACCCTAGTTAAGGCCTGCTCGATTCTCTGACCATCGAGGGATCGGCCGATAAAGACCAAGCGAGTTTGCCGAGTTTCCGTGGATTGCCAGGGTCGATCGAAGAAAGAATCAAAGCGATCGCCGACACCCTGTAACACCATACGCATCGGTTTATTGGCCACATTAACAAATCCCTTAACCCGATAGATTTCTTCTCGAGCCACCAATTCCTTGATCCGTTGGGTCAAAATTCGGGCATCTACGGGAGAATCGAGGCAAAACTGCACAGAATTGATCTCCTCATCGTGATCGTGTTCTTCCTCGTGATCATGATGACTAGGACGACTAGCTAAATTATCCTCGACGGCGGCATTAAATCCCAATAGCACATCGGGGCTAATTTGTCCATCAGCACAAGTAACTATTTTTACCGTCGATCGCAGTTGTGTTTTCAGCCAATTAATAATTTTTTCTAATTCAATTTCGCTGATGAGATCGGTTTTAGTTAAGAGTACCAGGTCAGCGCAGGCTAACTGATCCTCAAATAACTCCTCAATAGGCGTTTCGTGTTCTAAATTGGGATCCGCTTGCCTTTGTGCGGTTAAAGCGTCTAAATCCGCCACCAGACGACCCCTAGCGATAGCAAAACCATCCACCACCGTGATTACCCCGTCCACCGTGGCACCGTTGCGGATTTCCGGCCAGCGAAAAGCTTGAACCAGAGGTTTAGGTAAAGCTAATCCCGAAGTTTCGATCAACATACAATCCAACTGTTGCCGTCGCTCCAGCAATTTCTGCATGGTGGGGAGAAATTCTTCTTGTACTGTGCAGCACAGACAACCGTTGGTCAATTCCACAATATTATCGTTAGGGTTGTCGTCGCAGGTCTGACAACTTTTCAATAAATCACCATCAATTCCCACTTCTCCGAATTCATTGACCATAACGGCCACCCGGCGGCCTTGATTATTTTGCAGTAGATGACGGATGAGGGTAGTTTTTCCCGCACCCAGAAAACCCGTGATCACAGTAACTGGAATTTTGTGCATAGATAGAGCGATCGATCATATTCTTAGACCAATGTATCAGACTCTTGGTCTAGGGTTGAGGGTTTCAGCGCTAATTCTTTAGGATTGCCCCACCAATTGCTGGACTGTCACAAACTGGCTGAAATTTTCCTAGTTAGTCGTTATTCTGGGAGAGGTTTCAGCCGGCTAAATAATCGCTGAAAAACTTTTGTGGGAGTGAATCATGTTACAACGTCTTTTTTTAGCCTTTACCCTCGCTTTTCCTCTTTATTTAAGCATCGCTATTCAACAAACTTCACCTCTAGCTGATAGAATAAATCGCCCTTCTTCTCGCGGTATCAATAAAATTGAGCAGACAGTAAAAACCATTCAAAAGCAATTAAAACAAGAGCATTCGGTTCAATTAGATTAATAAATTTTGTCAAAAAGAGGAGAGGTAAAACTCCTCTTTTTCACTTTTGACTTGACAAATTACTGGCCATTGGTTGGGGAGGCTGGTATTCAGGAACTAAATCTTGTAGGGACTTAACTAAACCCTGACGGTCATTAAGTTGGATAGAATTAAGCAATTGCTCTAATTTGATTTGCAATTTTTCCCAAGCAAGAAAGTGTTCATTAGCGCAAAAAATCTTTGGGTGAGCGGTGGGACGAGCTTTATCGGTATCGATTAATAATTCTTCGTAGAGTTTTTCCCCCGGTCTTAATCCCGTGATTTCAATATCGATATCTTGCCCTAATTCCAAGCCACTTAAACGAATCATCTGTAGGGCCAAATCGTAAATTTTTACCGGTTCACCCATATCTAACAGGAATATCTCACCCCCCTTAGCCATGGCTCCCGCTTGTATAACCAAACGCACCGCCTCCGGAATAGACATAAAATAGCGAATAATATCGCGATGGGTGAGGGTAATATTCTTACGTTGGGCGATTTGTTCCCGGAAACGCGGCACCACGGAACCGCTACTATCAAGAACATTGCCAAAGCGGACGAGCGCGCAACAGGTGGAACTGTCGGGTAAAGCGGCCAAAGCTTGTATAACTAACTCAGCACAGCGTTTGCTGGCCCCCATAATGTTAGTCGGTCTGACGGCCTTATCGGTGGAAATAAGAACTAAATTACTAACTGAATTCTCGATCGCAGTCTGAGCAACATTTAAAGTCCCCCAAACATTAGTGTAAACCCCCTGACTAGCATTGGCTTCCACAAGGGGAACGTGCTTATAGGCGGCCGTGTGATAAATTGTCTCAATCTGGTGTTGTTGGATAACTCTGGCCAGATGATTGCGGTCGAGAACATTGCCTAAATAGGCATATTTGCGTAAATCGCTATAATTTTCACTTAAATCGAGATCGATTTTGTAGAGTGAAAACTCGTTTAATTCGTAGATTACCAGGCATTTTGGCTTGAGGAAGGCGATTTGTCGGCATAATTCCGAACCGATGGACCCACCACCCCCGGTGACTAACACCGCTTTACCGGTGACATTTTTTCCCAAAAGTTCGGGATGAGGTAGAATTTCTTCCCGTCCTAATAATTCCGAGACATCGACACTGCGAATCTGATTGATGGTCGTTTCTCCCGATAAAATTTTTGAGAGGGGAGGAACGGTTTTAATGTCGATGGGTAAAGTTTCTAGACTTTCGATGATTTGCCGCTTTCTGGCCTTGGCTACATTAGGAATAGCGAGAATAACCCAGTCAAAGGCTGTTTTTTGATGCAGTCGTGCCAATTGAGAGGGGGAATAAACCCTAAAGCCTTGGATAACTCGGTGCTGAAAATCGGGATTATCATCAACAAAGGCCAATAAACGATAGTGGGGGTCATTTTGTAGGGAACGTGCCAATTGACGACCCACAACCCCCGCACCATAGATAACAATTGTCGGTTCTCTATCCACACTACTGACGTAAATATTCAGACGGTGAAAGACAGAACGAATCAACAATCTCACCCCGATAACCAATACTAGGGTTAACAATGCGTCGATAATCAGGACTGAACGCGGCAAAAAGGCATCCCCTTGAAAGTAGGCCAGAATGATTAAAACCCCTGAACTATAGAGAACCGCGTGCAGTACGGAGGAAAGAAACTCTAATCCTGTATAACGTACTACGGGACTGTAAATACCTTTGAGATGGAAAACTAGAGTTTTAATGGCAATTAAGCCCAATATTGGCCCTAAAAAAGGTCTAATTTCCTGATGTTCGAGGCTCAGATTAAACCTGAGAGAGAAGGCCAGATAGATGCTTAGACAAAAAACAAGGCAATCGGTGATCATTAAAAGAGATCGCTTCGATGACCTAGATAGGCAATTAGCCAATTTAAGGATTTTGTTCGCCAGTTTTTTATACATTATCCAATTGATTAATTAATCTTAGGTAAAATTATTTGGCTCTCCTCGACCTTGTATGGTAGTCAGTGCTTATTATTCGGACGAGTCTTGCTAGGCAAGGCTTTGAAGAGTATATTTACGGAAAATTACCCCTATTCTTCTCCCTTCCATACAGAAACGAGAAGAGCCAATGTTCTTTATAACAGTAGCGCTGTCTGTCTTTCCGCAAGATAATATCACCTAAATCCAAATATGTCAAGCAGCGGGATTTGTCAGGACTTTGGCTCTCTTAGGTTTGGTGGGTAAAATGTGTTCTAAGATACAGTCCTGCTGGCGAGCGAGTGGAAGGAACCACACCAGACACGGAGGACACAAAGATTGATCACTTCTAGAGTAAGTTAAACTGATCACACAAAGAATAAGACAGCCGGACTTTTTTCCTTTTACCAACTTTTCATCTCTCCCCAAAAATTTTCTGCTCCCAAATATCTGGCCGATAACTGACCGCTAGTCAAGGGTTACAATGGGAGACTGAAACAAAAATTTATAAAGTTGGGTTATGAGTAATCAGTACGATGCGATCGTGATTGGGTCGGGAATCGGGGGATTGGTGACAGCGACGCAATTAGCGGCAAAAGGAGCAAAAGTCTTAGTTTTAGAAAGTTATCTGATTCCAGGGGGCAGCGCGGGTTATTTTGAACGAGAGGGTTATCGTTTTGATGTGGGTGCTTCGATGATTTTTGGTTTTGGCACAAAGGGGACGACTAACCTCCTAACCAAAGCTTTGGCAGCGGTGGATATGAGTATCGAAACCATTGCCGATCCCGTCCAGATCCATTATCATCTCCCGGATGGATTAGACTTCAAAGTTCATCGCGACTACGAACAATTTTTACAGGAATTAATTAGCCATTTTCCCGCAGAAAAAACCGGTATTCGGCGCTTTTACGATGAATGCTGGCAGGTTTTTAATTGTCTCAATAGTATGGATTTACTATCGCTGGAAGAACCCCGCTATCTGACTAGGGTTTTTTTCCAGCATCCTTTATCCTGTTTGGGATTGGTCAAGTATTTACCCCAAAATGCGGGAGATGTGGCCAGAAAATATATTCAAGACCCGCAATTATTGAAATTTATCGATATGGAGTGTTATTGTTGGTCGGTAGTACCCGCCGATCGCACTCCGATGATTAATGCGGGAATGGTCTTTAGCGATCGCCATTACGGGGGAATTAACTATCCCCGGGGGGGAGTGGGACAGATTGCTCTCAAGTTAGTCGCGGGATTGGAAAAAGCTGGTGGTGAAATCCAGTATCAAGCGAGAGTGAATAAGATTATTTTAGATGCAGGACGAGCGATCGGGGTAAGATTGACCAATGGTAAGGAATATTACGCGAAAAAGATTGTTTCTAATGCCACCCGTTGGGATACCTTCGAGAAACTACTCCCCCCGGAATCTCTCCCGGGTAGCGAAAAAAAATGGCAAAAACGCTATCAAAAATCCCCCAGTTTCCTGAGTTTGCATCTGGGTGTCAAGGCCGATGTGTTACCATCAGGAAGCGAATGTCACCATATTTTACTAGAAGATTGGGAAAATATGGAAGCAGAACAGGGAACTATCTTTGTTTCTATTCCTACCTTACTCGATCCCTCCCTCGCACCTCCGGACCATCATATCATTCATACTTTCACCCCTAGCTGGATTGATCAATGGCAAAAACTGCCTCCCCAAGAATATCAACAGAAAAAAGAGGCCGCTGCTCATCGTCTTATCGAGCGCCTGAAAAAACTCTTTCCCAAACTAGATACAGAATTAGATTATATCGAAATTGGCACGGCTCGCACCCATCGCCGCTTTTTGAATAGAATCGATGGCACTTACGGGCCGATACCGCGAAGAAAACTGTTCGGTTTATTAGGAATGCCCTTTAATCGTACAGCTATTCCTAATCTTTATTGTGTGGGAGATAGTACCTTCCCCGGTCAAGGATTAAACGCGGTGGCCTTTTCTGGTTTTGCTTGCAGTCATCTTCTATCGGTGGATCTGGGTTTACCTCGTCCCAGAGATTAAAAGCTGAAAATCAGGATTTTTACCGGCGAATTCGGAAACGGGAAGGTAACACTTGACAGCGTTTCTCAGATAGATGAGGTGCATTTTTGCGACTGGAATCCTTCCCTCGGCAAGGTTTAATTTATACTTCACCTTGACAAGAAACGCTGTAGATCGGTTTTGCTGATAACTGATAACTGATAACTAATGATTACTCCCTTTGATTCCTCGAAGTCTTTACATTGGCAGCAAAGCTTGCGATCGCCGATTGTTCGTCAATTGGAGATATTTAGCTTTACAATGCAGTTTTTGACTTTTTTGCTCTGGGATCGTTTAACGGGAGCTAATAGGGGCAAAAAACGGCAAAGGAGAGCGAAATGGTTAGTAGATCGCCTCATAAATTTGGGGCCAACTTTTATTAAAATTGGACAATCTTTATCGACGCGAGCAGATTTAATTCCGCTCGAATATATCGAACAATTAACCCAATTACAGGATCGAGTTCCTGAATTTAATAGTCAGGAAGCGATCCGAGTCATTGAAATAGAATTAGGACAACCCCTAGATAATTTATTTACAAGTTTTACCGTGTCTCCCCTCGCTTGTGCCAGTTTAGGACAAGTGCATCGAGCGCAGTTATTAAGTGGGGAAGAAGTCGTTATTAAGGTACAAAGACCGAATCTAGAAGGACTATTTAATCTCGATTTTGAATTGTTGCATCGTCTCACCCGTTGGTTAAATATTTTCCCCGTGGTGAAAAAATATAATCTAGAAGCTATCTATCAAGAATTCTTTGAGCTACTCTTTCAAGAAATCGATTATATTCATGAGGGCAAAAATGCTGATCGCTTTCGGGAAAATTTTAAGAATTATCCTCAAGTAAAAGTCCCTTTAGTTTACTGGCAATATACCACCCGCAAGGTATTAACTTTGGAGTATGTGCCGGGGATTAAAGTCGATGATCGAGAGACTTTACTAGCTAATGGTATTAACGTAGATGGGATTATTCAACTGGGTATCTGTTCCTATCTCAAACAACTATTACAGGATGGTTTTTTTCAATCGGATCCCCATCCGGGTAATATGGCAGTCAGTCAGGAAGGGGAGTTAATTTTCTACGATTTCGGCACGATGTTCGAGGTAAAATCCGTCGCTAAAGATCAAATGATCGAAACCTTTTTCGCTGTCTTGAGAAAGGATACGGAAACAGTCTTAAAAACTCTGGTGTATATGGGTTTAATTGAACCTGTTAGAGATCTGGAACCTGTGCGAAATATTGTGCAGTTTCTCTTAGATGAATTTCGCGATAAACCGGTAGATGTGAGGGTCTTTGAACAAATTAGCGATCAAGTGTATTTAATGTTTAAACAGCAACCTTTTCGCTTACCTCCCCAAATGACTTTTATTATTAAATCTGTCACCACTTTGGATGGGATTGCTCGCTCTTTAGATCCCCAGTATAATTTATTAGCAGCTAGTCAACCTTTTGTGAAAAGTCTAGCAGTATCGGGAGGAACTACCAACACCATGCTTACCCTAGCTAATCAAGCTCGCACTTTTCTTAAACAACAATGGCAAAAAGGTAATAAAAACGAAAGAATGATCCGTCAATTAGAGGAAAAAATCGAGCGAGGAAATTTAGTTTTTCAAGTTAAGTCACGGGAAAATGAACGACTTCTAAAAAAAATTTATCTAGGAATTAAAGTATTAATTAATGTCTGTCTATTGGGGTTTAGCCTTATCTCAGCCATATTTTTATTAAACACTAACTATAGCAAACTAGCTATTATTCCCTTCAGTTTGGCTGGGTTATTTGGTTTATTTTTTTTGCGTTCTTCCCTGGCTTTATTGATTCAAGAAAGATTAGATAAAATGCTAGAAAAGTAAATAATTATTATCTTTAATTAGTAGATCGTTTTTGTTATCCGCAACAAAAATTAAAGTTTGACAGGCTGTCTGTTGACAAGATTTTCCAGAAGTTATCATAATGAAAATGTTTTCATTGCACCCAGCAGCAAGAGGACAAGAAAATGTTATTAAAATCTTTCGCCCTTGGTTCCCTTGTCGGATTATCCTTAGTTACCTCTATCCCAGTCTTGGCTAATCCTTCCCTTTCTCCATTACAAACTAACGAAGCAATAATCGCTGTCGGTCAACAAAAATCCGATCTATTTGTTAATTTAACCACCGATGATCCTTGGCGAGCTGCAATGGCCATTGGTGTCGCCACCAATATGCTGAAAAAAGGTCACTCAACCACCATTTTTTTGAATATTACAGGGGTACACCTGGCAGCGACGACCATTCCTCAACACACTAACGGTATCACTGGTAAAACCCTGCAAGCAATGTTAGTGGATTTCATCAGTCAAGGGGGAAAAGTCTTAATTTGTCCCTCCTGTATGAAACAAGCAGCCATAAAACCCGAAGATCTGATTGCCGGTGTGGTGACAAGTTCCCCCGATTCCCTAGAAGCAAATTTATTTAAGGAAACGGTTAAAGTAATTAGCTGGTAATCGAGCGTTTTCTGGGGAATATTGAGGCTGCCTCTCAATGTTGTCTGAGATGCAGCCAGATAACTGGATATTATCCCGTCTTAATGGTAATTTAAATCACTGTTTTATCCAAGCTGATGGCCAAATACCGCCAATTTCAAGGCCAGCTAGACCACTAGAGGCATTTATAAGGGTTTTACCACGACCATCAGCCAATTTTATCGATAATTTACCTTTGAGGGTATCTTGACAAGCAAAACAGAGACCTTTTTCTGTGGGTACACGCACGCGATCGGGAGGATGATCACTGATCCCGATTAAGACAATGGTATAATTCTCGTTAGTTGCCCTCATTTCCCAGTACCCCCAGGGTTGCACGGTCCAAGTTAGTTGAGAATTCCAGATATCAAACTTATAAAAGCGATTTTGCCAGTGAATACCGATAATTCCCACCGATTCCCTCCAGTGGAGAACTTTCCGGGTAGAACCCACTGCGGTTAAGGTTAAATCGGGATTTTCAGGGAAAGCATTACAATTAATCCAAAACCACTTTTCCGGGAAAGAATAACCCCAATTTTTCTCGCTATAAAAAGGTACATCCTCAAATTGATAATTTTTTCCCCCATAGGTAATCATTCCCGTTGCTAAACCATGAGCAGTTAAAATCTGCCAACCTGGGTCAAAAATTGGTAAATAAGATAATATTCCTGCTGTTGCTTGGGGTGGACGCTTGTTATCTCCCCAACTGTACCTAGTTTCAATGCAATAATCCCATTGACAGATTTCTCCGGTGACGGGATCATAAATTCGTCCTTGCTGCTGGTGTGCTGTTGCTTGATAACCTTCTCGAATAGACTCAAAAAAATCTGACGGAGAAAGCAGACGGGGACGAATTTTTAAGTTAGTTTTTCCCCAATGGATAATGGCTAATTCCTGACGACTTGCCCAAAATTGATCCGTATCGGGAAAAGTGCGACAAAGATAATTAGATTCTCTGGCTAAAATTTGTACTGCTCCGCCGCTATTGACTTGACCGCCGCTAGGGTCTTGAATAGAATACATAAAGGCGAATCCGTCGGCTAATTGCGGAATCATGACTCGGAAGTACCAACCTTCAAAGAATCGGGGAGTGATACCATCCCAATGGTAGCCAGAATGAGGGGGTTGTGAAGACATCAATGAGTTTATCTTTAGGTATTGATTTTGGCACATCGGGAGCGCGAGCGATTGCTATTGATTCTAGCAAAAATATCGTCGCTGAGGTTCATTATCCCTTTACTAATGCCAATTTTCAGGATTGGCAAAAAGCCCTATTTTATTTATTGGATAATCTAGGGTATTTGGTGCGTTCAGAACTCAAATCGATCGCTATTAATGGTACTTCCTCGACGGTGTTATTATGTGATAATTGGGGTAATCCTCTTTCTGAGGCAATATTATACAATGACGGGCGAGGAATAGCCTTTTTAGAAGCAATTAAAGCTATAGCACCCCCTCACCATCCCGCGATTAGTGCCACCTCCAGTTTAGCCAAATTACTTTGGTGGAGTCAGCAAGAAATTTTTTCCCAAGCGCGTTATTTTCTCTCGCAAGCGGATTGGTTAGCATTTCTGCTGCACGGTAAACTGGGAATTAGTGATTATCACAATGCCTTAAAGTTAGGTTATGATCTCGAAAATCTCTGTTATCCCGATTGGTTAGAGAATTTACCGATGTTTAATTTATTACCGGAAATTTTTGCACCGGGTACAGCGATCGATACTATTAAACCAGATTTAGTGACTCGTTTTGCTATCCCGAAAGATTGTTTAATTTATACGGGAACCACCGACAGCATAGCGGCATTTTTAGCCAGTGGTGCTAATTCTTTGGGAGCTGCAGTGACATCTTTAGGTTCAACTTTAGTTTTAAAATTATTAAGTAGCCAGAAAGTCGATGATAGTAACTATGGCATCTATAGTCATCGTTTAGGAAATTTGTGGTTAACTGGTGGGGCATCTAATACGGGGGGAGCGGTGTTAAAGAAGTTTTTTTCTCATGAAGAATTGAGAAATTATAGTTTAGCAATAGATGGACAAAAAGAAAGTAATTTAGATTATTATCCTCTACTAAAAGCTGGCGAGCGCTTTCCCATTAATGATCCTTTTTTACCCGCAAAACTGACTCCCTGCCCCGATAATCCTCTAGAATTTTTGCATGGTTTACTAGAAAGTATTGCCCGCATTGAAGCTTTAGGTTATCAGCGTTTACAGGAATTGGGGGCCAATAAATTAGAGCGAGTGGATAGTGCGGGTGGTGGGGCAAATAATCCGACTTGGAGAATAATTCGTCAGCGTCATTTAGGGGTTCCTGTGCTTTTATCTCAACAGGATCAAGCAGCCTATGGCACTGCCTTATTAGCACAGCAATCGGTTACGCTATTGAAATAGTCTCATAGGTAGGATTTGCGGCAAAAAGTTTGTTGGTGGGGTTAGGAGTCAGGAGACAGGAGATTATTTTATTTATTCTCCCCACACCCTACACCCCACACCCTTCGTTAATTAACCATAATAGGATGGCTCATTACCCGGTTTCCATTTGATATTACAGCCTAAACTGGGTTTTTGCTCCGTCGGCACCGGTTGACCGGCTAAAACCTTGTCAATAGCGGCCCGGAGATCTTTGCCTGTCACCGGTACGCCATTACTAGGACGACTATCATCCAATTGACCGCGATAGACTAGAATGCGCTGACTATCAAAGAGGAAAAAATCGGGAGTACAGGCTGCCGTGTAAGCTTTCGCCACTTCTTGGCTTTCGTCATAGCATAAATTGAATTTAAAGTCAAGAGTTATTGCCATTTTTTTCAAATTTTCTGGCGAATCATCGGGATATTTCCCCACATCATTAGAACTAATTGCGAGGATGCCCAGATTGGTGTTAGCATAATCGCGACCTAGACGGGTAAGTTCTTCTTGAATGTGTTTAACAAAGGGACAATGTTCACAGAGGAAGATGACTAACAGAGCGGTTTTAGCCGCAAAGCTGGCCAGAGAGATAGTTTCACCCGAAACCACATCGGGTAAGGCAAAACTGGGAGCTTTTGTCCCCAAATCTAACATTGTGGACTCGGTGCGTGCCATAAAGTTTCTACTCTTTTTTATAGGGAGGACTGAGATTTTTATAGCATTTCATGCTTCATCGCGCAAATTTTAAGGACTTAATCAGTAAACAGTTATCAGTTTACTGATAACTGCCATAACCTACTGAAACTGATTTGACCAATTTTCGATCACACGCTGACTTTCACGAGCAATAACTAAAGCATTATCGGGGACATTTTTAGTGATAGTTGAACCAGCAGCCACGGTGACATTTTTTCCTAATTTTAAAGGGGCTACTAAAACACTATTTGCCCCAGTTTTTGTACCACTGCCGATCATAGTTTGGTGTTTTTTCACACCATCGTAATTAGCAGTAATTGTTCCCGCACCAACGTTAACTTTTTCCCCTAAAGTGGCATCTCCCAGATAGGATAAATGGGCAATATTGGTTTTATTGCCAATGTCACTTTTTTTAATTTCAACAAAATTACCGACTCGACAATTAGCCCCAATTTTCGCTTCTCCGCGCAAATGAGCATAGGGACCGATGCGACAACCAGAATCCACCTGACTATCAGAAATCACCGAAAATAAGACCGTTACATCGCTGCCTATGCGACTATTTTCGATTAAACTCCCAGGACCGAGACGACAACCGGAAGCGATTATCGTCTCACCGCGCAGATGGGTTTGGGGTTCAATAATCACATCGGCACTGAGGGTGACAGTATCCTCAATGGTGACACTATCGGGGTCAATTATGGTGACTCCAGCGGCCATCCAATCATCTTTGACTCTAGTTTGCAGGATATCATAGGCGGCGGCTAATTGTTTGCGATCATTAATGCCGCTAATTTCTAAACAATCCTCCACATCCACAGCCATGACGAGATCGAGAAAATTGACCACATCCGTGAGATAGTATTCACCTTGATCGTTATTGGTTCTTAAATTAGGCAGTATCGCCGCTAATTTTGACCAATTAAAGCAGTATATACCCCCATTAATCCGGTGGTTTTGTCTTTGGGCATCGGTACAGTCTCTTTCTTCCACAATCTGCTTAACGAGATTATTGCCATCACAAAAAACTCGACCGTAACCTTTCGGGTTTGGGAGGTTAGCGGTTAAGAGGGTGGCGGCGTTACCATGGTTTTTATGAATCTGGAGAAGATTTTGCAAGGTTTCGGGACGCAACAGGGGAACATCCCCATTTAAGACCAACAAATCCCCCTGAAAGTCCTCTAAATGGGGGATTAACTGCTGAATAGCATGGCCAGTGCCTAACTGTTCCTTTTGTTCGACAAATTCGATATCCGCAAGATGCTGTAGAGTATTTCGCACCTGTTCCCCTTGATAACCGATAATCACCAGTTTTCGCCGGGGATGTAAGGATTCGCTGACATTAAGCACCCGTTCCACTAGCGATCGACTGCCGAGGGGATGTAAAACTTTCGGAAGGCTGGACTTCATTCGGGTTCCCTTACCCGCTGCTAAAATTGCTACCGCTACCATGGTCATGCTTGCCAATATCGTTCGCGACTGAGTATATCGCACTCCGATCCCCTTGGTTGCAAGAATTTTTCACCTCTTTCATCCTGTGCCAGTTGAGAAACTACCATAAAAAGGTTTTCTTTAAGACATTGTTAAGGTACTATACACAAATTGAAACAATTGAACATAATCAGCACTCTATAGATACCGCTATGACAACTGTCCTAACTAAGGAATCCTCCGCCATGAAACAGATTCGCACCACCTACCAAGCTGACCAACAGGTTAAATACCTGCATCTAGAAGCGGAAATCGAGGTACTGCTGCAACAACTGCAAAGCCTCAAGCGCAAAAACCAAGAGAATCAACATCTGAATTAAAGAAAATTTCCCTAAGAATTCTCAAATCCCACCCTCTGATCGGCGAGAAGGTGGGAAAATGTTTTTTGAGAATTCCAGATAGGTGTAGATTAATGATCAATTTTGCCTTACAGCAAGCCTTCGCCCGTCGTCATGCCCTGAAAGTGATTAGTGGGTTAAATAATTTCGATCGCTCGCAGGTTCTCTCAGTAGTTAAAGCCGCTACAGCCGGAGGAGCAACTTTCGTCGATATTGCCGCTAATGCTGACCTAATTCGGGCGGTAAAAGCCTTGACAAATTTACCCGTGTGTGTATCGGCCGTCGAGCCAGAATTGTTGGTGATAGCAGTGGACGCGGGAGCCGATTTAATTGAGATCGGTAATTTCGATAGTTTTTATGGCCAAGGACGCATTTTTGAAGCGGCGGAAGTTTTAGCCCTAACCCGTCAAACTCGCGACTTACTGCCCGAAATTACCCTGTCTGTGACAGTTCCCCATCTTCTACCCCTCGATGAACAGGTGAGACTAGCAGAAGCTCTAGTTAGTCAGGGTGCTGACATTATTCAAACCGAAGGCGGCACTAGCAGTCAACCCCGTCACCCCGGTATTTTGGGACTGATTGAAAAAGCTGCCCCGACTTTAGCGGCGGCCCACGCTATTTCCCACGCGGTTAAGGTTCCTGTCCTCTGCGCTTCCGGTTTATCCATTGTCACTGCTCCTATGGCGATCGCTGCTGGAGCGGCTGGTATCGGTGTTGGTTCGGCGATCAATCAATTGGATAATGAAGTGGCTATGGTGGCAGCCGTGCGCGGTTTAGTCGAATCTCTGCAAGCACAACCGGTCCCTATTGGCAACTAGAACAATTTTTGTCTAGATACGACGGAGAAGGGTCCGTTTTCCCTTCTCTTTTTCCCACTGATAACTGAAAAGCCCCAACCCCATCAACTGTGGTAAAATGCGCTATGGCTCAAAACATTAGAGATAGAAGCACTCCACCATGATTCGAGATATCTTCATGCCCGCGCTCAGTTCCACCATGACCGAAGGAAAAATAGTTTCTTGGGTGAAGTCCCCCGGGGAAAAAGTCAGCAAAGGGGAAACGGTATTAGTGGTCGAATCCGACAAAGCCGACATGGACGTGGAATCGTTTTATGATGGCTATCTCGCTGTAATTTTAGTCGAAGCTGGCCAAGAAGCACCCGTAGGGGAAGCGATCGCCTATATTGCCGAAACTGAAGAGGAAATTGAACTGGCCAAAGCTCAGGGAAAAACCGCCACAGTCGCCCCTAGCAAGCCCGTAGAGACCCCAGAAATCGCTCCGCCTCCCGTTTCGATCCCCGTGGCTGCCGTTAAAGAGAATGGCCGTTTAGTCGCCTCTCCTAGGGCGAAAAAACTGGCTAAAGAATTAAAGGTGGATCTGAAAACCCTAGTGGGTAGCGGTCCCCACGGACGAATTACCGCCGAAGACGTAGAAAAAGCGACCGGAAAAGTCAGCACCGCCCCCACTCCCGTCATTACTCTCCCGCAACCCGTCAGCGTCCCTGTAGCGGCTCCTAAAGCTCCGATTCCGGCCAGCGCCCCGGTCGGTCGGACTGTTCCCCTTACCACTCTGCAAAAAGCCGTCGCTCAGAATATGTCGGTTAGCCTACAGGTTCCCACCTTCCAAGTGGGCTACACTATCACCACCGACCCACTGGATCAACTCTATCAACAGCTAAAATCCAAGGGTGTCACCATGACGGTCCTGTTAGCAAAAGCAGTAGCTAATACCCTCGCTAAACATCCTATAGTTAATGCCAGCTATAGCGACACAGGAATCCAATACCACGGGGCGATTAACGTGGCTGTAGCCGTGGCTATGCCCGATGGGGGCTTAATTACGCCGGTTTTGCGCTCTGCTAACCAGATGGATATCTATTCCCTCTCCCGCAGTTGGAAAGATTTAGTTGATCGCGCCCGCAGTAAACAACTGCAACCAGAAGAATATAATAGTGGTACTTTTACCATTTCTAATCTAGGGATGTTCGGAGTCGATCGCTTTACGGCTATTTTACCCCCCAACCAAGGTGCGATCCTGGCCGTGGGTGCTTCCCGTCCCCAAATCGTCGTCCACAAAGATGGTTTATTCGGAGTGCAAAAACAGATGACGGTTAATCTCACCAGTGACCACCGAGTCATCTACGGGGCCGATGCAGCCTCCTTCCTGCAAGACTTGGCTAAACTGATCGAAACCGAGGTGCAGTCTTTAACTATGTAATCAGAATCTAGACAGCAGGAGCCAAGGGAGTTTCTCTCTAGCTCCTGCTTTGTTGTTACTAAAAAAATGTAAAGAATTAGCTAAAATAGATTTAACCTTATCTATCACCCAAAACTATCGCCCAAACAAGGGTAAAAAAAGTGTTAATCTCAGGGAACTTTAAGATCTAAGCTAATATCGGTAAATTAACCCTCAATTTCGCCCTATATATTAAGCCTACAATAATTCGTATTCCCACGCCCTAACGCCTACCCATAGGAAAAAATGATCACAGAGAATAGTCGCTTACGTTCAGAATTTTTAAATACACAGGTTATCACTCGCAATACAGGCAAAAAACTCGGCGTTGTTAAAGATGTCCTTGTAGATATCGATCAACGAGAAGTAGTTGCCCTGGGACTCCGCGATAATATCCTCTCCTTGTCGGGAATGCCTCAATATATGTATTTATCGAGCATCAGTCAGACGGGAGACGTGGTTCTGGTTGAAGATGATAACGTCTTGGAATCCGTCGATATCGATGCTTATACTCCCTTAATCGGTAGTGAAGTGATCACGGAAACTGGCGAACCTTTAGGCAAAGTCCGCGATTATCAATTTGATCCCCTTAGTGGTCAATTACATTCCATTATCATCGCTTCCCTGGGATTACCTCTTATCCCTGAACAATTGATCAGTACCTACGAAATTGCCATTGAAGAAGTGGTTAGCAGCGGTCCGAATCGCTTAATCGTCTTTGAAGGGGCCGAGGAACGTCTCACCCAAGTTAGTGTGGGAGTTTTGGAACGTTTGGGTATTGGTCGTCCCCCCTGGGAAAGAGAAGAAGAAGAAGCTTATTATACCCCCGCTGCTCGTCCAGAAAATCAGTTAGGTACGGGCATTCCCCTCCGCACTCCCGTGGAGGCTGCTAAACCCGTTGAAGAACGCTGGAGTGAAGACGAATGGGAAAAAGAACCACTGCGGGCCAATCCCCCACCGCAAAAACGGGCCGAAGCTCGTTATTATGAGCAAGAATACGAGGAAGAAGAAGACAACTGGGGAGAAGCTCGCTTAGAACGCACCGAAAGCTTTTCTCGTCCTCAGTACGACGATTACGAAGATAAGGCCGAGGATGATATGTGGGATGATGACGTGGAACCGGATTACAATCCCCCCCGCATCAATATCACCGAGAAGAAAAAGGAAAGAATCCCCGAATACGAAGACGGTTAATCTTTGACAGTCCCCCTATCCAGTAGTTACATCTTTCTTAACATATTTGACAAAAAAAGAAAAGTGTGCTGCGTGGATCAAGGGGGTTCTCCGGGGGAACTAATTTGATCAGATAGTTTCCCAGTCTGGCTGATATTATTTAACCTTTAATCAAGGCTATCACTGGGGCCACCAATCTTCGATCACCTGCGCGATAGTATAGGGACACAACTCTGGAAAAATGCTAAGGATTAAACCTGTTTGTTTGGCGGCTTCTCGACGCGCTCTGGTATATTCCTTGTCCAAAATTTGCGCGGGATAACTGCGTAAACTGGGACTATCCTCTAACTTACGACGAATTTGCGATCGCCTATCATTGATGGAATCCAGCCAACTATCGGAGCGCCTTTGGGGTTGATATTGCCACTTGAGGAGATGAAGCAAAATTCGCTCCATTTGAGAACCAATCCCACTGCGTTCACTTTTCCCCAAATCCTCAATTTCCTCGATTAAATGCTCCCAGTCAATGGCATCCCAGCGTTGTTCCCGCAAAAGTTGAGCCGTATCCCGGGCCCAAAGAATTAAATCGCAATCATAGGTGGTTGACATAACCGGTTCCCTGTTTTTCAAGCTTTTCTGGTGGGATTGTGGGGTTAATTCTGTTAAGTTAACGATCCAGCGTTTTCTTAATGATAATCTCTAGGCGGTCGGATGCAACGATTTGTTATGCCGTTGACTGCGAGGTTTGATACGAAGATCATTGCAAATTGCTTGCAAATCATAGTTAAAGGACTTTGCGTGTTCTTCACGTATTCTGTAAATTTCTTCTAGAACTTCATCCTTCCACATAATTAATCTCCCATTAGTTCATTAGGTGTACAAATTGTTGGCACATCATCTCCCGCTTCTATACTTATTTGTGCTAGTTTCTTTTGTATTTGAGCATTGGCAATATGCTTACAGTTCCAAGTTAAAAGATAGTCAATTCCGTAAAATGTAGCAGTCGCTACGAAGCGATGCGCTCTGCTACGCAGTGCCTTCGGCATCGCACTAACGTTGTTAGACCGTTCCTCACCCGATTAGCTTAAACTGTTCAATGACTGAATTACGACTATTCCACCCTCGATCGCATCAAGTTGCATCCGATAGCCGTAGAGTAAACTCATACCAACTAAAGGGTCTGTTTCGGCTGCGTTAACATCAATATACCGATATTCACCGTCCCAAATAACAAGACCACTGTAAACGTCAAAGATACAGGTACTTCCATCCCCTAATGTTCCCTCTTCACGGCTATACAACCGTAAGTTGAGACTGTTGATTACTGTCAGAGGTAAGGTCAAAAAGCCTGTGAACCCTGTATCAATAACAGCATCAATTACTTGCCTCTGTTTACTCTCATTGCTCACGACTAACCGAAGCCTCGCCTCGCAGTTTTGATCAACAATTCCGTTCATCATAAAGTTAAAGCAGACGACCTACGCCAAAGCGGTGAACGCCTTTATACCCAATTCGGACACGCCAGATTTGAGCATCAGGGTTTCGTTCAAGCAATCGATTAGAAGCAGTTATTGTGTCATTGGCAAGCTCAAAAGCACCTGTTTCTATATCTATGGCTACAATCTTCCCATGATTGCCCTCCTCGACTTGGTGGCGCACCTGAGATTCATAAATCTCATTACCACGTCGAGCGAATTCTTCTTTGCTGTAGCGGAGTTGATTAACTGTCATTGTCCTGACCCCGTTGCCACTTTTGCCCCTCCATTTTAACCTAAACATTGGCAATCTTCGCTAACATTCCCCAACTGGGTCCACAGGAGCGGCATTGCACTTAGACACACAGTTTCAATCAATGTGCATGGTGCGTTCCCCAAAAATCTATTGGTGGAGCAGCAGGAGCCACATTAGGGAACGCACCCTATGGGGATGGCGATCGCTCTAACGGCTGAGTTCAGCCGCCACAGAGAATCTTCAACTTCTATCAAATAATCTCTAGGCGGTCGGATGCAACGATTTGTTATGCGGTTGACTGCGAGGTTTGAGTGGAGTCGAAATAATTTGTCTGCTGCTAGTGGATTGTTTTTTACGAAGATCATTGCAAATTGCTGGCAAATCATAGTTAAAGGACTTCGCGTGTTCTTCACGTATTCTGTAAATTTCTTCTAGAACTTCATCTTTCCACATAATTAATCTCCCATCAGTTCATTAGGTGTACAAATTGTTGGCAGATCATATCCTGCTTCTATACTTATTTGTGCTAGTTTCTTTTGTATTTGAGCATTGGCAATATGCTTACAGTTCCAAGTTAAAAGATAGTCAATTCCGTAAAATGTAGCAACTGCAATATGAAGCGCATCATCAGAGGCTTTAGGGGGAAGATTACTTTTGGTGAGAAACTGGGCCGCCAGACTTTGAACATCTTCGTTGACTTCCAGTAATGGAAAATCACGTAGAATCTCAAGTCGCCTGTTTGCCATCTCTACATCTCCCCGCGCAACTTCGTCCAAAACCAATTGGGAGATATAAAGCGTAAATTGCTCTCGGCGTGTGTCCCACCACTTTTGGGTAATCCCCAAGTTTGCCATGAGGATTAAGTTATTGCTGAGTCTGGCTGTTAAGTAACCAACCATGCTAGTTTCAATGTAAACAGTTTCGCTCATTTGAAATGCGCTAGTTAGATCCGTATTTTATCCCAATCTGTCCAAAACTGTGGCTAAGAAGCGATGTGCTCTGCTACGCAGTGCCTTTGGCATCACACTTAGACTCACAGTTTCAATCAATGTGCATGGTGCGTTCCCCAAAATCGATCGCTGGATCGGTAGAAGTTGCCCTAGGGAACGCACCCTACAAGATTGCGATCGCAATGTTACAAGGTTATGTTCAATAGCTAGTACTGCATAGCTAGACTGTTAATTTTTTCTAGCTTTTTGGCAAGACTTTTGGCTCCGGTTTGAACCCAGTACTGCTTTGCAATATCCTTACTTTGATCTTTTACCTCAAAGCAGATATTTCTAGCTTCCTGCCAGTAGTCATACCAAGCATTTTGGTATTCCTCCGACAACAGGTATACACTGGATTCGGCATCAGACATTAGACCCTCTGCTTTTTTGTAGTCTTCATCAACCCAATTTTTAGTCTCAAGATTTGCAAGAACCCTATAGTACTTGAGAGCGGCAGACTTTGACTCCTTGAGAGCGGGAAGCTTAACAGCCAATTGTTGTTTAAGTTCTTCAAGTTGTGCTGCGTTTCGACTACTTGAAAGCGTATTCCATAGAGATGAGACCGCCGCAGTTACAGATGAAACAGCCGCCAGCGACGACAGAACCCATACTTTAGTGTCCGTTCCTGATGGTGGGCCAAAGTACAGAAGAGCAGCGAAGACAAAGATAGGAACAGAAATAAAGATTAGAGTCGGGTTGGTCTTACGTGTCATAAGGTCTCTCCTAACTTTTAAAACGACCCATGGGAAGAATTCAGATCGCTTGGTCTCTTAAAACTTTTTAGATACAAACTCCTTTATCACAAATACAGCCAGGCTTAACGCAACCTCCGCTAGGAACACAGAGTTGACCACAATTGATTTTTGAAAGTTTGAAAGAATTTGATACCCTTTGCGGAACCCACTGAAAAGCTAACAGTTCTTCTCCGCCAAACTCCTCCAACAAGTAGCTGAGGAAGCGTTTATAGCTCCACTTAGCGTTGACAATCTCTTTTTGAACGTCGCCATTTTGATTGAGAAGGATTACCCCGGTACCCACTTTGTATCTTTGTCCGATGACAAATCTAGCTGGAGTCTGGTTTTTCGGGTTGAGTCTTTGGTACTTACCTGGTTCATGGATATAATACTTGACTCTATTTGTTTTCTTGGCGAGACTCTTGGGAGTCGCTTCAGCGGCACCGGATAGACTCATAATGTTTTTGCTTAAAGAATAGAATATAAACCGATGATTAGGACATCCTACACCAGAATGTTATCCCTGTCAAGAATACAATGACATCCACGCTTGTGAGAAGTGAGCAAGAGATATTAAAGCCTTCTCGAAATTCAGAACACCATCACGCAAAACCGTATCAGTCTAACTACACATTATACGGAAACTTTCTGTATATTAACCCATCCCGCAACATAAAATACTCATTTGTCAACAGGTAGTAATATTTAATCTACTTATACTTCGAGTTTTGGTCTGAAAATGGGCGATTGATAGTTAAGCGATCGAGAGATGGGTATAACCACGAGCCTAGGGGATTATGCAAGGGTGAACAACTTATCGGCAGGTTTCCAGGCCGCTCCCCAATAACTGATCACTGAAAGACGGCTAAACTAAAAAGGCGTGCTAAAATCAGCATATCTAGGGTCGCTTGTGTAGGTGATGGATAGGCTATGTTTGAAAGATTTACGGAAAAAGCCATTAAAGTAATCATGCTCGCCCAAGAAGAAGCTCGCCGCCTTGGCCATAACTTCGTGGGAACAGAGCAGATTTTACTAGGACTAATTGGAGAGGGAACGGGAGTTGCCGCCAAAGTCCTCAAGTCCATGGGTGTCAATCTCAAAGATGCGCGCGTGGAGGTGGAGAAAATCATCGGTCGCGGTTCCGGATTCGTAGCCGTGGAAATTCCCTTCACCCCCAGAGCCAAACGAGTTTTAGAACTCTCCCTCGAAGAGGCCCGTCAACTGGGCCATAACTATATTGGCACAGAACACCTCCTTTTAGGACTAATTCGCGAAGGAGAAGGTGTGGCTGCTAGGGTTCTGGAAAATCTCGGCGTGGATCTCTCGAAAGTTCGCACCCAAGTGATCAGAATGTTAGGGGAAACCGCCGAAGTGGCCGCCGGTTCATCTTCCCAAGGTCGCACTAAAACCCCCACTCTTGATGAATTCGGTTCCAATCTCACCCAAATGGCCGGCGAGGGTAAACTTGATCCCGTGGTCGGCCGACAAAAGGAAATCGAGCGCGTCATCCAAATTCTTGGTCGTCGTACCAAAAATAACCCAGTCCTAATCGGGGAACCGGGGGTAGGTAAGACAGCGATCGCAGAAGGATTGGCCCAACGCATCGCTAACAAGGATATTCCCGACATTCTCGAAGAAAAACGGGTTGTCACCCTCGATATCGGCTTGTTAGTGGCGGGAACCAAGTATCGCGGCGAATTTGAGGAACGCCTCAAAAAAATCATGGACGAAATTCGCCAAGCGGGTAACGTCATCCTTGTGATCGATGAAGTTCATACTCTCATCGGTGCCGGGGCAGCCGAAGGGGCGATCGATGCGGCCAATATTCTCAAACCGGCTTTGGCCCGGGGAGAACTACAATGTATCGGGGCGACGACCTTGGATGAGTATCGCAAACATATCGAACGGGATGCGGCTCTAGAAAGACGTTTTCAACCGGTTATGGTCGGTGAACCCTCCGTAGAAGAAACGATCGAAATTCTCTACGGTCTCCGGGAACGCTACGAACAGCACCATAAATTAAAAATCTTAGACGAAGCACTAGAAGCGGCGGCGAAATTGTCCGATCGCTACATTAGCGATCGCTTCTTACCGGACAAGGCGATCGATTTAATCGATGAAGCTGGTTCGAGAGTGCGCTTGATTAATTCCCAATTGCCACCGGCAGCCAAGGAATTAGACAGGGAACTGCGGCAAATTCTCAAACAAAAAGATGACGCGGTGCGCGGTCAAGACTTCGAGAAAGCCGGGGAATTGCGCGATCGGGAAATGGAAATCAAAACCCAGATTCGGAATCTCGCTTCTACCAAAAAAGGCGAAGATGGCAACGACGAACCCTTTGTGGATGCGGAGGAAATCGCTCACATCGTTGCTTCTTGGACTGGGGTTCCCGTCAATAAACTGACCGAAACCGAATCCGAGAAACTGCTGCACATGGAAGATACCCTACATCAGCGTCTCATCGGTCAAGAGGACGCAGTTAAAGCGGTGTCTCGTGCCATTCGTCGCGCTCGCGTCGGTCTAAAAAATCCTAACCGTCCCATTGCTTCCTTTATCTTCTCCGGTCCGACGGGGGTAGGTAAAACCGAGTTAACTAAGGCTCTGGCCGCTTATTTCTTCGGTTCGGAAGATGCGATGATCCGTCTCGATATGTCGGAATACATGGAACGGCACACGGTTTCTAAGTTAATCGGTTCACCTCCGGGTTACGTTGGTTACAACGAAGGGGGACAATTAACGGAAGCGGTGCGTCGTCGTCCTTATACGGTGGTGCTATTCGACGAAATCGAAAAAGCTCACCCCGATGTCTTCAATATGCTTCTGCAAATCCTTGAAGATGGACGTTTGACCGATGCTAAAGGTCGCACGGTGGACTTTAAAAATACCCTGTTGATCATGACCTCGAATATCGGTTCTAAAGTGATCGAGAAGGGTGGCGGCGGCTTAGGTTTCGAGTTTGATGATAATCAAGCTGAAGCCCAGTATAATCGCATTCGATCGCTGGTTAATGAGGAATTAAAACAATACTTCCGTCCGGAATTCCTCAACCGTCTCGATGAGATTATCGTCTTCCGTCAACTGAATAAGGAAGAAGTCAAGGAAATCGCCGAAATCCTGCTCAAGGATGTGTTTAAACGTCTGACAGAACAAAATATTACTTTGTCTGTTACTGATAAGTTTAAAGAACGCTTGATCGAGGAAGGTTATAATCCGGCCTACGGCGCTCGTCCCTTACGTCGTGCGATTATGCGTCTCTTGGAAGATGTTCTGGCTGAGGAAATTCTCTCCGGACGCGTGGGTGATGGTGATACGGCCATGGTCGATATCGATGAGGAAGGTAAGGTGAAAGTTATTTCGGGAGAAAGACGCGAGTTAATCGCTCCCGTGATGGAATAAATTCTCACTGGGATTAGTTAAATAAAAGGTGGGCTTTTTGCTCACCTTTTCTCGCAAAAATAGGAGAAAAAACTGTGATGAAAGTTTGGGTTGTGGGCTGTATTTTGTTATTTTTGTTGGTGGAATTTTATCAGTGGGCCAAGGGGTTTATTTTACCTTTACCTCTCTGTATTTTTGCCGGAGCTTTATTATCGATCGCTTCTAATTATTCTCAAGATATGAGCAATTTATTCGCTAGAAATGAACAGGTTTATCAAACTGCCAGTTTAAGTGATATTCCTGACATTTTGACGGCAGAAACCGCAATTACCAGCCTAGAAGCGGCAGCATCAGAGGATAGTAAAAAGCGGGATCGCTGAATCAAGACATGAATGCTACTAAATTGTGCCTCCTATCTACAAGTTACCTTAGTGCTAGGTTTTAAAAATTGCCTAGGGGAAAATTGATACTTAAAATCAGCAACGTCCTATAACTCTTCAAACAGCTTCTAAAAATAGATGGTCATAAAAACAGTCATAAAATTAGCTCTTATTGCCTTACTCTGGATAACAATAATCAATCCTGCCAACTTACCTCCAGATACCGATGTTAGGCTAAGAATGGCCCATGCCCTGTGGACGGGAACTGAAGAAGTTTCTTTACCCCCAAATTATCGTCCTTCCTCTCGATTAGACCATGTTGGTGTTTTAGGAGTAGATGGAAAACGATATGAAGCTTATGATATGGGACAATCCTTATTAATGTTGCCCGCAGATTGGATTGGCACCCAACTTTCTAAAGTTTTTCCTAGTATTAAGCCCTATTTATTAAGAGAATTTGCGGTTAGTTTTCTTGTAGTTATCCCTCTAAATGTATTAGTTGTTCTCTCTTGTTATTGGTTACTTAGACTATTTGATTTTCAGGAGAAAATTGCGGCATCTGCCAGCTTGATTTGGTTGCTAGGTACTACCGTTCTCCACTATGCACAAACTTTTCAACAAAATAATCCAGTCCTACTTTGTGTGATTTTAGGTTATGCTTGTGCTTTGGCTTATATTAAAACTAACAAAGTACCTTATGTTTTTTTGAGTGGATTGGCAATCGGAGCAGCTATTATAATTCGCTCGACAACTATCATTTATGCTCTAACAGTTTTTGGTTTTCTAATTAGCTGTCTAATTTATAAAAATTTCAAGCTGAATCAAATCTTTAAGACAGTCATACTCTGGAACGTCGGCTTATTTCCCTTCTTTTTTGTGAGTAGATTATTTAATTACTTACGCTTTGGGGATTTTTGGACAACGGCAGCATCCTTGAGCATTGAGCAAATACGCAATGGAGCAATCTTTTCAGGGTTGCCAGAATTGCCCCCTAATTATCCTTTCATACACCCTCCCTACGTTGGTATTCTCGGCGTTCTCTTCTCACCAGCTAAAAGTATATTTATTTACGACCCCTTGCTTTTACCATGTTTAGTATTGGGGATTATTTTATTTAACAAATTAACACCTTATATACGAATATATTTTATTTCCTCAATTTTCGCACTTGTCTTTCATATTATCTTAACCAGCAAACTGGATTTCTGGCATGGAGATGGTTCTTGGGCTGCTCGTTATCACGTTACCTCAGTTCACCTGCTACTTCTTCCCTTAATAGCTTTGCTAATCTTAGAGATGTTATCGGTTAATCGGCTCAAACAATGGTTAATTAGCAGCTTGGTTGTTCTTTCTATTTTGGTTCAATTTACTTCTCTTGTCTTTGACCCTAGTGTAAATAGTGGTGTGGTCATCTTTGCAGAACCAAAAAGTTTTTTGAGGTTTCGTTTAGCTGAACGTATCGACAGTGTTAGTTGCTTAATTGGTCTTTCTCGATCCCAAAGTTGCTTAACTGAACAAAAGTACAGTAAGTCCGCTCTCGCCGGTAGAAAGTACAGTAAGTCTGATCTCGCCAGTAGGGTGTATTTCTGGCCTCTTAAATCCAACAAAGCGCAAGGATTGCTCTGGAAAATTTGGGGATTCCTCTTGATTACAGCTTTGATCAGCACTCTACTTTTCGTGGTGATTGGGTAGTAGTGATGGAAATTTAATACCTTGCCAATTGGGGATTTAGGACTTACGCATTGACAAAAAGGCTCAAATTTGCATCCTCTAATTTTGGTAGCTAAGGATACAATTTATCGCCTGACCTCTTGACAAAACCCTCTCAGATTTGATTTGCTCATCGAAGAGAGTCTCTTCTGACAAGACAGCCCATGAGAACGATTACCAAGCCAACGACCGCCCAGTGCAATCTCCCAATTTACACCTTATTTTTGCTCTGTGAGCCTAAATATATAAGCTGTGTTCGGTTAGCTCAAATTTTGGAGGACTTGTCCCATGACAGCGTCAATCGTTTCTTGTGGTGGGAGAACTATACCTCC
>VYMC01000026.1_pt1 | contig 53553 bp, 52 predicted proteins | sample 5115301 | NCBI WGS metagenome assembly VYMC01 (sample SAMN12291802, study PRJNA351875) | freshwater metagenome | isolation source: freshwater lake | place: USA: Michigan, Wintergreen Lake | collected 2013-08-08 | reverse complement strand
ATTTCTTGTTGTTGTTGGACAGGTAATGTCTGAAGGGTTTGCAACAAAGGAGAATTGGTATCTAGGTCAGCATTGTTCATAACGATTTGATTTGAGGATTTTGGGGGAATACCTTAAGGATAACATCGGTTTTCAGAGGTGAGGGGACAAGTTACGGATAGTGCGGTCGCAACGCGCTCGCTAGGCGAGATCGCACTACGGAAGTCGGATCGGGTTTCTCTGTCTCGTCTTCTGGGGGTTGTTTATTCTGGTTCTGAGTTTTCTTTATAGAGATTAAGAAAGAAATGTAAAGATTTATTAAATTGTAGCTTTTAATACAGTTGTGGGGGGAGTGTGTATTATTTTGTTATCCACCTTCTGTACTGGGTTAGGTTGTTGCTTCACCTGGGGGCTAGAGGGCAATCGCACTTTGAGAAGATACATTAATGAAAACAAGTGTAATATACATAACGGCTGTATTAACTTTATTTGGACTAACTGTGTCTCGACAAGCTAAAACATTTAACTTAAGTGAAAACAAAGACTTTTTAATAGCTCAATCTGGTCAAGTATATAAGTGTATAAATGATCATGGCAGATTTTCGATAGTGCCGGGTATTCCTGGTGCAACTTTTAGTAGGATTAGTTGCCTGATCCCCGTGAAATCGGTAAAAAGATGTATGGACAAAACTATTCTTGATAAAACTTTCCATCGTTGTCGTTTAGCCATACCACCTTTAGAGGGTGTTCCAGTCAATACATATTATTCCATACATGCTGATCGTTCGGGATATCCCACATTTTTTACTATCGATTAATTTACAGGAATATCTATCCATGTATCGATTAGTGTGGGAATCTCTGATACCTCAATATTTTTGAGAACTTGTTTCATGGCTTAAGTAGATGCATCTACATCTTTCATTGTACCTTATCTAATCATATCTACATATCTAATAGTGTTCCTCAGATTATAACTTTCCTCCTCTCCCTCGGAATACTAGGCGCAGCTTCAACCCTGAAACGCAAACTAAAACCCTCCCAATCCACCGAAAAAGAAACCACAAAAGTTGGCTAAATTGTTTCTAAAATACTATAAATGTCCCTTCATTCAGTCAATTGAGTAGAGGCTTTATATCATATTCTTATGTTATCTTGAGGGTATTTATACCGCTTTGCGGAAGGCAAAATTCTTATACCATAGGCTTTTCATGTTCCTAATTTTTACAATCCAAATCAATCATTAATGCTACCAGTATAAAATAAATAAGAGGGGTTATTCATAATGAGTCCACGTCCCTATAACTTTGATAACTTTACTCTTCTGGAATAAACTGATAAACTAAACGATGCTGACAGAACAAATTAAACCTTTAGCCAAGCAAAAATATCCACTGCTGATATTGACCAACGTTCTAAACCTTTAATCACTGCTAAAGGCTCATTATTTCCTTCAGTTGCAATATGTCCTTTCGGTAATCCTGTTTGAAAAACGGTGACTGACTTTGCTGAAGGATCAATCAACCAACCTAATTCTGTTCCTTGTTGTAAATAGAAAATAATCTTTTCCATCACTAAGGTAACAGATTGTTCAGGAGACATAATTTCAATAATCCAATCGGGATAACGTAAAAATTGATCGGCCATTTCTCCATCTATATCTCTTGGCAAATTCTCCCAACGAATCACCGCAATATCTGGCACAATTGAACGTTCTGCAAAAGTACAACGCAATTCAGGTAGAGCATAAGCTAATTTTTGAGGTTTAGTCTGTTGATTAATGGCAGAGGCTAACTCAACTTGTAAGATGCTGTGTTTTCCTTTGGGCATAGGTTTTTGAGTGACAATTCCATGATAATATTCCCTAGCAGGCTTAGTTTCTGGAAGGGCAAGAAATACTTCGAGGGAAAGGGCTTGTTTATCTTCTATTGTGGCAAACATTAGATTGATTTCTCCGATCTTGAGTTATTTTCTATTATAAGCTTCTGACTCCTGACTCTCAGGTAAGTTTTTGATTTTTAGAATAAGTCTAATCTAAAAATACGGGTTTTTCTTTAAACTCTAGCACGAAAAATTTGATTAGCAGTGAGGTTTAACTCTGGAAAAACCCCTGAAATAAGACGTTGATCCTGTTTAAATAAATTACCTTGATATTCTCCATCGATTAATTGATAGATAGAAATGGTGGGTTCTTTGGGGCTGCCGATATATCGGGCCGAACCTTTGGCTAAATAATCGATAATCCAATATTCGGCAATTCCTAATTGTTCGTAGTCGTCGAATTTTTTCAGATAATCATCTCGCCAATTGGAACTGACAATTTCAATAATTAATTTAGCTGATGTTGCCAAAGAAATTGAGGCAGCGGTTTCCCAATAGGGATCATTAACTAGATTTTCTCTGTCTAAGACAATAATATCGGGTAGATAACCCGTATGGGGGCGAAGGAGTTTTACTGCCGCAGTATTGGGGATAAAATAGGGCAATTGCTGCCGATTTATCTCTAAGAATAGGGTTCCAGAAACAAATCCGCCAATTTCTTCATGTTTTCCGATCGGTCGCATCATGGCCGATAATTTTCCTGCGATTAATTCGTATTGTTGTCCATCATCAGGATATTGATTAATATAGTCATCAAAAGTCAACAATTGGGGGATAGTTTGGGTTGTGGTCATAGCAGTTAGGGGGAATAAAAGAGATGATTGTTCTAGATTCTAACTCGATTAACGACGTTGCCACCAAGTCAATCCAGCTAGGGTAAATCCTACTAAAGGCATTACTACCATCGCTATCCAAAAAATAGCGTTAGCTTGCAGGGGATTTAAATTAATTCTTCTATTTTCTGGTTCCTTAGCCCGGATAGATAAGGTGGCTGTTTCACCACTGGCTAACCACTGCACAGAATTTAAAAATATATCTCCATTTAACTGTTGTTCAAATAGTCCATCGCTGGCAAAGCTGGCATTACCAATCACGATTAATTTACCTTTTTTTCCCGTTAGAGCAACTCCTAAATCAAAGGGGCCAGCTAAATCTTTTTCAGGGTTAAACTGGAGATTCTGATCATTTAAATCACTCTCGGCCCACATTTTATCATTAGTAATCATTAAAGATACGGCTTCAATTCCTTCGATGGGAACGGTAGGGATGGGACGAGCAAAGGGAAAGATAGAAATACCGTTGGCAAAATCGCGAGTAATGGGATGATTGCCGTAATTGGTAATAATGGGACTAGCCGGTCCTAAACCGATGATTTCCCCAGCACCAGAAGCATCAATAATAATCCGATTATCTAGTTTCACACCCCAAGGGGTTAATAAGGGTTCTAATCCAGTTTCGGTTTGGGGGTCAATCATTAATAAAATTTTGCCCCCTTGCTCAAGATAGTTTTTTAACGCGGTGACTTCCTGGGGAAATATTTTTCTTTTGGGACTGGCAATAATAATGACATCGGCATTATTGGGAATGGTGGAACGTTCCACTAGATTAAGTGGTTCCACTTGATAACCTTTTGCTTCTAAACTATTGACTGCTTGCACTAATCCACCTTGAGGCTCTTTGATAGCATTTTCTCCATGACCTTGCAGAAAATAAGCGGTTAAAGTGCGATTGGTTTTAGCGGTTTCGATGGCGTTACTCAGTTTCGCTTCCGTGAGACTTTCCTCTTCACTAATAGTTTTCAGGGGTTGTTTTTTGTCACCATACTGTAGATAGACTCTAGACAGATTATTATCAGCTAGTTTTTTAAATTCTTGGACAATATTGGGTTTTTTCTCCGGGTTAACTATCGCGTACTGAAATTGGGGATTTTTGCGTTGATAATTAGCTAAAAGTTCCTCTTCGTTGCCACTGATTCCCCGGGTTGAAAAAATCCAGACTTTGACGGGTTTTGACAGATTGATTAATAGTCTTTCGGTTTGGGGGGATAAACTAAAGATTTGGTTTTCGGTTAAATCAACTCGATAGGGATAACGGAGAGCGAGAAAGTTAATTAAACCGATAACGCTGAGGACAATAATAGTAGTAATTAGGGTTTGAGTACCGGTGCGGGTACTTCTTTTTTGCCAAAAGTCTTTGGAAGTGATTACTAATAACAACAGCCACCCTAGAAACAAAATAGCCCCGGCAATTAATAACCCCAGAGAGAGGGATGACCATTGACCGGAGATTAACCCCACGGTTAAGCCAGCACTACCCAGAAAGAGGGCGGGTATATAGAAAAATTTACTGTATTTTTGCCAGGATCTCATAGTTAGTTTCTTTGATAACGGTCCGCTTCGATCGCTTGAGTAGTTAGGAAGATTGCCAGCAGAATATAACTGAGGAAGATGACTAAACTACTACTGTCAAAAATTCCCCGCACGAAATTGTTAAAGGGTTGATACCAAGATAGATGGGAGAGCAATTCTTTCAGGAAAAATCCGATCTGTTCTCCCACTTCTCCCCCAATGCGATCTCGAAAGAAGGTTTCGGCATTGTTAGCAATGACATCCAGTATCCAGATAAATAAGATGGTGATAAAGGTGATGATGTAAGCAAGGATAGAACTATTGGTGAGGGAAGATATAAACATCCCGATGGCTAGGATGGCCGCTGCCAGTAAAATTAATCCTAGATGAGCCATTAAAATACTGGCTATATTCACCGGGGGAACTGCGGTACTAAAAACCACTATTTCATAAATCCAAAAGGGGGTAATCATCACGGTAAAAAAGGCCAGCACTCCCAATAATTTACCGATGGCTATACTCCAATTAGTCAGGGGGGAAGTGGCTAAAAGTTCTAGGGTTCCCTGTTTTTTTTCCTCTGCGTATAATCCCATAGACAGGGCTGGCAAAATTACCAACAATAAGGAGGATAAAATAATTCCGATGAAAGTGGTCATAAATTCAGATACCGTATCTCTGGCTACCAGAAATCCCGATTGTTCTTGGATACCAATATCGAGAATAATGCCGTAGAGAAGGGAGTTAAAGAAAAATCCCGCTACTAACCAAAATATCCCCATAATGATATAGGCATTGGCGGCGGTAAAATAGCTTTGAAATTCCTTGCGAAAAATCGCCCAGATATTATTGATCATGTCTCTCCTCTTGCTGGTTACTTTCCCCGCTGCCGATTACTTCCAGAAAGATATCTTCTAGGGTTTTACGGGTGCGACGCATTTCTAATAAGTTATAACCATTGTTGACGACTATTCTAGCAAGTTCTGCCCCTAGGTTTGTTCCCGCTTGACCAACAATTTTGAGCAGGTTATCGCCGACTTTTGCAGCCTGCTCGACTTGGGGCAATTGTTGAAGGATTTCTAGCAGGGAATCCCTATCACCTTCGATCTCAATTTCATAACTTGAACCAGCAGGGATAGCGGTAGTAATATTATTGGCTACGATGCGCCCCCGATTAATAATTGTCGCTCGATCGCAGGTAATACTCACTTCTGGTAAAATATGAGTGGAGAGAATAATTGTATGTTCTCCCGCTAAACTTTTAATCAGATTTCTCACCTCGATAATCTGTTTCGGATCCAATCCTACTGTCGGTTCATCTAAAATAATTACCGGTGGCTCGTGTATAATCGCTTGGGCAATTCCCACACGCTGCTTATAACCTTTGGACAACTTGCGGATAATAACTTTTCTTTTTTCTAGTAACTGACATTTACCTAAAACTAAATCTACCCGCGCTTTTCTATCCCCCGATGAGATGCCTTTAATCCGTGCCACAAAATCAAGAAAACTTTCCACGGTCATCTCTGGATACAAGGGGGGATTTTCAGGAAGATAACCAATGCGACGACGCACTTCTAAGGATTGTTGATGTACGTCGTATCCTGCTATCCTTGCTGTTCCTGTCGTGGCAGGAATATACCCAGATAAAATCCTCATAGTCGTGGTTTTTCCGGCTCCATTGGGTCCTAAGAAACCGAGTATTTCTCCTTTTTCTACGGTAAAATCCACGTCACTAATTGCCGTGGTCGAACCATAAATTTTACTCAGATGTTCCACTTCAATCATAAGCTTTATCAGTTATCAGTTATCAGTTATCAGTTACCAGATAGGAGTTTTCAGTCTGTTAAGTGACCAGTTTGGGGCTTTCTTTTCACTGATTACTGATTACTACTCACTGATAACTGATTTTTCCCAGACTATGATCCCGATTAATTTCTACCACTAGCTCTGCTTGTTTGAGCAGGGGTGGGAGAAATAATTGCGGATGTAAACTTTTCCAAAAATACTTGACAAATTCCTCAATTTCTGATGGGGTCATACCTCCTTTTGCTTCGGCCGCCTGTCGCCATTGTAAACTGTAACGGTAGTCAAGGGGATAAAGAATCAGTAAACGATCGATTTTTGACCAGAGGGGTAGATATTCTCGCAATCTTTGATTATTATCCCTAGCGAATTGTCGGTCTTCTTCGCTATTAATCGGATCGGGGGCATGATCAAAGACTGTTTCTTCTATTGGATTCATGCCCACAAACCAACCCTCGAAAAAAAGAATATCAACTCGTTCCACTTGTTCCGGTGCAATTCTATCTCCTTGTCCTTGATGCAGTGACTTGTCAAACCGCGGGATTAAAATCGGACTTTCTTGCTGACAAACCTGTTCTAAAACTTTAATTCCTAATGCTATATCATGAGTACCCGGTGGACCACGCCAGCGCAATCTTTCATCCTTTTGACGCAATTTTATTCGCTCATTATAGTTCTTATAAATATCATCTAAAGAGAGATTATTTACTTTTAAATCAAAATAGGCTAAAATAATCGACATTATGGATGTTAAGGTGGTCTTTCCCGTGCCTTGGGGAGCCAAAATGCCTTGAATCAACGGTTTTGCGTGGCTGCGTAGCTCTAGCGCCCAAGGAATCCAGAAGCGCCAACAGCTGATCAAAATCTGATTTGGCTGATTTATCCCTAACTTCTGACATTTCTGCCAGACTCGCGGCCAGAGAATCGTCAATAGTTCCGCCCTTTCCTGTAGGATGAGAGGGTTAGTCTGGTGAAAATTTAAGGATTCGATCGCTAGTAGTTCTTCTATATCCGCCTCAGTTAAGGGATTTTTGTCGATTAATCCCTGTAAAATCGTCGAAATCTTCATAGCTGTTATTCAGGAGTAATTATCTAGGGTTAGCCACCCATACTAGGATATTAATCCTGCTCAAAATTTTTTTGAGAGTGTTTTTTAGGGTTATTTGCCCAAAAATGAAGGGTTTGCAGGCAGACACGGATTCCCATTGTACATATAAGTATATGTCAAGTTTCGTTTTTGGTCAAGGGGTTTGGTCAAAAATCTCTAGCTTTGTCTCCAGTTTCTCAATCGGTTAGACTAAGCATTATTAAGATTACTTAACAAAACACCAGATGAATACAGCTGCTCTGACGATAAAGCAAAATTGGCAATGGCAAGGACATTCGATGCACTATGTGCAAGCGGGTACTAGAGTCGCGGGAAAACCCCCATTATTATTAGTCCACGGTTTTGGCGCTTCTACCGACCATTGGCGAAAAAATGTGCAAGGTTTGGCCTCAGAATGGGAAGTATGGGCGATCGATCTGTTAGGATTTGGTAGGTCAGCTAAACCGGATCTTGTCTATAGTGGCAGTCTTTGGCAGCAACAATTAAATGATTTTATCAAGGAAGTTGTGGGCCAACCGACGGTTTTAGCGGGTAATTCTCTGGGGGGTTACGCTTCCCTCTGTGTGGCTGCTAATCACTCTGAGAATGTTCGGGGATTAATTCTCCTCAATAGTGCCGGTCCCTTTAGCGATACAGAAAGCAATCGTCAGCCTAATTTAGCACAAAAATTACTGCGATCGATCTTGCTGCAACCTTGGGCTAGTTATCTCTTATTTCTCTATACCCGTCAACCCAAAACTATCCGCAAAACCCTAGAGAAAGTATATCTCGATCGCAGTGCCATTACCGAGCAGTTAATAGAAGATATCCGTCGTCCTTCCCTGGATGCGGGAGCAGCCAAAGTTTTTGCTTCTGTGTTTAAATCTCCCCGGGGGGAAAATGTGGATATTCTCCTGCAAAAGTTAAGTTGTCCCCTGTTGATGTTATGGGGTGAGGGGGATCCTTGGATGAATACTAGGGAACGCGGGTCTAAATTCCGTCAATACTATCCTTCTCTCACAGAATATTATCTAACTGCCGGTCATTGTCCCCACGATGAAATTCCCACAGAGGTTAACCAGTTGATTAGTGATTGGGTGAAAAGCTTATAGAACCGATTTGGTATCTTTTATAATGTAGATAATAGGCTGAAAAGGTGAAGCGAAAACCTTGTCCATTATTAGGTTGCAGGGAAGAGAGTCTGTAGCCTGTTTAACCAGCAATTCTCATTTTAAGGTTTCATGACATTAAAACCCCTGCACCTAGAGGGGTTAAAATTCTTTAACGAATCTCTAGATCGCTGAAACAACGCAAAATCGTTTCAAAATGAGAATTGCTGTTAGACTAGTGGAGGCTTTCACAGGTCGAGAATGTCTAGAATTTATTGAGCATGACTAAATTTTCTTGACATTAATTCTGACTTGTGGCAGCGTCGGGGTTATCAAATCCTCCCAGACGATTGAAAGGCCAAAAACGCACCACGGCGCGACCGATTAAGTTTTCCCGAGGAACGAAGCCCCAAGCGTGGGAATCATAACTATTATTGCGATTATCGCCCAAAACCAGATATTGATCGGGGGGGACTGTCACCGGTCCGAAAGCATAATTAGGTTGTTCAGCAATATAGTTTTCCGCTAAAACTTTACCGTTGACGTAAACTAGACCGTTTTTGACTTCCACCTTATCCTCCGGCAGTCCAATCACCCGTTTAATAAAAGCATCGTGAAAATTTTGGGCTTTCAGAGCGGCTGTCGGACTAAAAACCACTATATCACCCCGTTCTGGCTTATGAAAATGATAGCTAACTTTCTCGATAATTAGGCGATCGTTAATCTGGAGAGTGGGTTCCATGGAAGAAGAGGGAATATAACGGGCCTCGGCCACAAAAGTGCGGATGCCAAAAGCCAAAATTCCAGCCGTGACAATGGTTTTAACTGCTTCTAGCCAAGGATTTTCTTGGGGTACGGGAGGGGGAGAAGGTTTTTCGGATTTATGGTTCAAGCTTTCAGCCATAGAATTTTAACTTTTGAGAAGGATTAAGCTAATGCGCTCTTTAATTTTCTAGCTTAGTGATAGTAGCAGCGTAGATAATATTTTAAGACAATTTTCCCACACATACCGGATCACTGTTAATTTGCAGCAATTCTCATTTTGAAACGATTTTGCGTTGTTTCAGCGATCTAGAGATTCGTTAAAAATTATTAACCCCTCTGGGTGCAAGGGTTTTAATGTCATGAAACCTTAAAATGAGAATTGCTCTCTCTACACCTTCCCCCTCTCTCAGCGAGATGGAGTGGTTGATACTACCACTAACCCACCCCATTTCCACAGAAAAGGGCTAAATATAAAAATCCCCCCTAAAACTAGGGGGATTCCAGCATCTATTTGAACATATTACTCACGGAATTGTCCTCATGGATGCGCCATATTGCCTCACCTAGAATCGGGGCAACCGGCAAGACTTTCAGTTGCGGGAAAAAATGTTCTTGCGGGACGGGAATCGTGTTAGTGACGATCACCTCCTCGACTATGCCACTGGATAAACGCTCGATCGCAGGACCAGAAAAAACCGGATGGGTGGCACAAGCATAAACCTGTCGCGCCCCCTTGGCTTTCAGTAACCGCGCCCCCTCAGCGATCGTACCGGCCGTATCGATCATATCATCGACTAAAACCGCCGTTTTATCCTTAACATCGCCGATCAAGTTCATCACTTCCGCCACATTATGGGTTTGCCGGCGTTTATCAATAATTGCTAGGGGCGCATCATCGAGTTTTTTGGCAAAGGCCCGCGCCCTAGCCACCCCACCCACATCGGGAGAAACCACAACGATATCGGGTAATTGTTTACTGAGAAGATAGTCCACCACCACTGGGGAACCATAGACGTGATCGCAGGGAATATCGAAATAACCTTGAATTTGGGCTGAATGCAAATCCATGGCCAACACGCGACTTGCCCCCGCTTCCGTGATCAGATTAGCCACCAGTTTAGCAGCGATCGATTCCCGTCCGGCGGTTTTGCGATCGGCGCGAGCATAACCATAATAGGGAATTACGGCGGTAATTTGTCGGGCAGAAGCACGACGACAGGCATCAATCATGATCAACAATTCCATCAAATGATCGTTGACGGGATTGCAACAGGGTTGAATTAAATAGACATCACAGCCACGGATCGATTCCTGAATCTGGATGTACAATTCACCATCGGCGAAACGTTTACGAATCATCGGCCCCACATCCATACCCAGATAACGGGCCACCTCTTGGGCAAGAGATACATTAGCAGATCCCGAAAAGAGACGCAGACGATTGCTGTCCGACGCGGCGGGAAACATCGGATGTCGCATCAAAGTAGCAGAATAGCTCACAGCAGATTCTTTACCCTCAAACTCAAGGCACTTTTTTCTATCATCTCAGTTTTGTTGAAAATCTGAGTGGATTTCTTTGTTAGATCTCAATCATAACCAATTACAGATCATTTTCGAGCCGTTGCTGCCCCTTTTAGCGGCAATTTTGCCATGGCAATTGCCGCCGGATTTTGTCAAAACCGATTAACGTTTGGCTAACTTTTTCACCGGTAATTTACGCAGACGGATCGATTTCGGGGTAATTTCTACCAACTCATCTGGTCCGATGTATTCGAGGGCGCGTTCGAGACTCATATCCACGGGGGATTGTAACTGAACCAATTCATCCCCGGTGGCAGAACGATGGTTAGTTAACTGTTTAGTTTTACAGATATTGATCTCCACGTCTTGGGGCCGGTTACTTTCGCCGATAATCATGTTTTTGTACACTTTTGTCCCCGGAGTAATAAAGAATACCCCCCGGTCCTCGGCGTTTTTGAGGGAGTAGAAAGTGGCGACTCCTTCCTCAAAGGCAGTAATCACGCCATTGTAACGGGTGGCCAATTCCCCGGAGAAAGGACGATATTCGAGAAAACTATGGTTCATAATCCCCTCACCGCGACTCAGACGGATAAATTCGCCCCGGAAACCGATTAAACCCCGGGCCGGAATCACGAATTCCAATTGAGTACGGCCATTGCTGCCCGTCTGCATATCCTGCATTTCCCCTTTCCGTTGGCCGAGACGTTCGATACTGGAACCCACCGCCTCTTCGGGTACATCTAAAACGAGGTATTCGTAGGGTTCGCAGGGTTGACCGTTAATTTCCCGATAGATAACCTGCGGCTGGGATACTTGGAATTCGTAGCCTTCCCGACGCATGGTTTCGATGAGAATGCCTAAATGCAGTTCTCCCCGTCCCGAAACCAGAAATTTCTCGGCAGAATCACTTTCTTCCACCCGCAGAGCGACGTTAGTTTCTAATTCTCGCATGAGACGATCGCGAATTTGCCGCGAGGTGACAAAAGTGCCTTCCTGACCGGCAAAGGGAGAATCGTTAACCGAGAAGGTCATTTGTAGGGTCGGTTCATCGACTTTAATTAGGGGTAAAGCTTGCGGGTCATCGGCTAAAGTTACCGTTTCCCCGATGTTAGCGTCGGCAAAACCAGCCACAGCAACGATATTACCGGCGCTGGACTCGTTTAGTTCCACCCGTTTGAGGCCTTCAAAACCAAGAAGTTTTGTTATTTTACCCTTGACAATTGCGCCCGTATCCTTTACTAAAGCGGCCTGTTGACCGGCTTTAATTACGCCGTTATGGATGCGGCCGATAACGATGCGTCCTAAGTATTCCGAGTAATCGAGGGTGGTTACTTGCAACTGTAGGGGTTTGTTAACGTCCCCGGCCGGTGGTGGAACGTGGTGTAAAATCGCCTCAAACAGGGGCTGCATATCTTTGTCTTCGTCTTCTAGGCTTTCTTTGGCGAATCCTTGCATCCCGGAAGCGAACAGAGTAGTAAAATCACATTGATCGTCATCGGCACCCAGTTCCACAAACAGATCGAAAACTTTGTCCACGGCTAGGTTAGGATCCACGTTAGGGCGATCAATTTTATTAACCACGACAATCGGTCTTAATCCCTTTTCTAGGGCTTTTTTCAGCACAAAACGGGTTTGGGGCATCGGCCCCTCGTTAGCATCGACAATCAGGATACAACCATCTACCATTCCTAAAACCCTTTCCACTTCGCCACCAAAGTCGGCGTGACCAGGAGTATCGACGATGTTAATTAGGGTGTCTTGGTAACGAACGGCGGTGTTTTTGGACAGAATGGTGATACCGCGTTCTCTTTCGAGGTCATTGGAATCCATGACGCAGGTGGGTACATCTTCCCCTTCTCGAAAGATCCCCGACTGTTTGAGCAGTGCATCGACGAGGGTGGTTTTCCCATGGTCAACGTGAGCAATGATAGCAACGTTACGGATAGGCAGAGACATAAAATATTGAAGTAGTTTTAGGTTTATTTTTACAAGTAACGATTTCTTAATAATTTTAGCTTAGACTGACCAGCACCGTTAGCAAATCTTTATTTTTCCTTGGTTTCCCATCAGCAAGCTCTACTGATTACTGTTGACAGACCCCCCAAACCCTAGGCAAGCAACCCACCCTCGCAGGAGTCGAGACGATAGAAAAGACGACTAGAGGCAGAGGGTAGGGGTAAATTGAAGCTAGAGTGAAAATCCTCTTGAACTTTGTAGGTTAAGCGAGGGGAAACTTGGCGAACAATTTGCGTCAACAGTTTGTTACCGGTTTTTTGGAGAATGGAACGGGGAATTTTATGAATAAACTTGGGAAACTTAACCATAACATCCATATGCAGTTCCCAGGTGACTTGGGTGATAACCGCCGGAATATCCCGTCCCTGTTGCCGAAAAATTGCCTCAATTTCCTGACTAGGAGAAGATAGCGGCATTTCCTCTAGTTTCATAATTGCCTGATAATCCACTAGATAGCCCAAAAACGGTTGATCGGGAATGGGAACACTGCGAGTATGATAGACTCCATTGACGGGCAGCTCCAGAACCACAGCGATTTTCGGCTCCAGTTCATAGCCAAAAGCTCCATATTTACCGATGGTGATAATATAACCATTCTCACCGAAGGGCAGAGTTTTCATCGGTTCGGCACAACGACAAAACCAACCTTCGTGCGCGCGGAGATAATCGGCAACCGTCTCCTGATTGCTATACATATCCATAGATCCGGCAAAACGGGTTTGAAAACCGAGAAATTGATTGTCTTCTTTGACTTCTACAGATTCGCGAGCTAGGGAGTTAATGGGGGGACACTGCATGATTTATAAACCTGGCAAATGATAGTGTTAGAAAAATTTGGCGATTAACCGCCAAAGGATCGGGGAAATTTGTAGAATTGAGATTAGTGTAACGTATTGTTAAAAACTATTTGGTCAAGAAGCGATGAAAGCATTTGTAGCAGGAGCCACAGGGGAAACGGGACGGCGAATCGTTGCCCAATTAGTCGAACGTCAGATTCCTGTGCGCGCTTTGGTGAGAAACCGCGAGAAAGCGGCGGAAATTTTGCCCGCAGGGGTGGAAATCGTCGTCGGAGATGTGCAACAGGCCGATAAGTTAGAGGCACTAATCGCTGATTGTAGCGTTTTGCTATGCGCCACGGGAGCCAGACCGAGTTTTAATCCCACGGAACCTTTGTTAGTAGATTACTTGGGAACTAAAAATCTCATCGATGCCGCTAAAAAGAAAGGAATCGAACATTTTGTTCTCGTTACTTCCCTGTGTGTATCGAACTTTTTCCATCCCCTTAATCTCTTTTGGTTAATTTTATTCTGGAAAAAACAAGCGGAGGACTATTTAATCAATAGTGGCTTAACCTACACGATTGTGCGCCCTGGAGGCCTTAAAAACGAGGATAATCTTAATGCTATTAAAATGTCATCCGCCGATACCCTATCTGAGGGCAATATTCCCCGCACGAAAGTGGCTTCTGTTTGCGTAGAATCCCTATTTTATCCCGCCGCTAACAATAAAATTATCGAAATTGTCGCTCCCCCAGATGCTCCCAATCTCGATTGGACACAATTGTTTCAAAGTGTCGGCTAAACAGTAATCAGTAAACAGTAATCAGTAAACAGTAAGTAGGATTAAATATAAGATGAACGTAGGTTGGGTTTAAGTATGAAACCCAACCCCCGCATGGGTTACGAAGTGCGCTAACCCATCCTACAAATAATTGTGCCTCCCCACTTAATCAGTAATCAGTGAACTGATAACTCAAATATGGAAACTAAAAACTCATATCTGATAACTGATAATCCGTTAACCTCTTAACCAGTCAAATAATTGACCGAGGGTGATTTGAAAATTGCTCGCAAAAGCGGGGACGGGTAAAAGAGCATTTTCTGACTCAAAAATAGCGATAGTTCGATCACTAAAATAAACAAAGATAATTTCTTCTTCAGGGTCGATTAACCAACCCATTTGAGTGCCATGATCTAGACAATAAAGAATATTTTTAACAACTTTAGTCTGATTTTGATCGGGAGAGAGAATTTCAATCAACCAGTCAGGAGCGATCGCAAAAGTATTTAATACTTTTCCCTGTGCATCACGGGGAATATTTTCCCAGAGAAAAACTGAGACATCAGGAACTAGAGAACGACTGCCAAAAGTACAACGCAATTGAGGATAGGCACGGGCAATTCGTTGGGATTTTAGACTAGCGTTAATAGCCGGAACTAAATCACCTTGAATAGTGCTATGTTTACCCTGGGGCATGGGTTTAGGAATAATTCGACCATCAATAAATTCCTTAGCGGGTTTAGTTTCTGGTAGTTGCAGAAATTCCCTTAGTGTCAGGGAATTATTAACAGTGACAACCATAAATTTTTTTTATTGATCGTTATGATCGTTAATTTTATCGCAATTTCTCCAAGCAGAAAAGATCAAAACAGTTATATAAAAATGTTCGTCACATCGCCTGGACAGGGTTGGGTTTGGTGGTAGTCCAGAAATGCGTGGAACTACACGGAGACTCGATCGAAATTGCTATTATCCCTAGTAATGGAACCACTGTCACGATTCTATTACCGAAAGTAGCCCGAAAATAAAATCATTATATGCTAAAAGTTTTAAACGATATGGCGGAATTTTTCAAGCGTTGTCGCGGCCCAAATCGGCTTAAGCAATTAGCGCTGCTTTTTCTCCTGTGTCTAGCTTTCGTTGTCTGTAGTCCTAAAACGGCCTCAACTACGCCGGACAATTACATGACACTAACCCCCACAGGATTGACCAATAAGCTAGGCAATCCACTTTACCAACTCAGCCTTTACGGTAACGGGCAGTTAATCGCCGCTTACATGACCGTCGCGGGACGAGCGCATACTCAAAATTATAATCGCCATCAAGCTGGGACAGAAGCGCCCTTGCCGGACGGGAAATATCGGGTAGCCAGAGAGCCTGTTCTGGGAACAATTCCAGAAGCAGGAGATCGTTTCCTCCCCATACAGCCTTTGTTTCGGACTCGTCGTTCAGCTTTGGGCATTCACTACGATCCGTCCTTTGAAAAACCCAATGGCGAAGACGGGACATCAGGGTGTATCGCCCTGACCAACCGAGCGGATCTCGACCAGGTGTTGAATTACGTTCGTACTTATCGACCTCAATATCTCGAAGTTAATATTCAGTAATTCACTGACTTACATTCTATGTAATCATCTTTTGAAAGCTCACCAGGCTGGGGACAAAACTGATTGATATCGACAGCATAACCCCCTCTAAGGTTCTGACTAGCCTCCTCTTTATTAGCGTAATTAATCACGGCTGTAAAATAAGAATCTCCACGCTTAAAAATTGTTAAATTGTGCTGTTGTCTTTGAAAGGTATTTTTTTTGAGCTTTTCTAGATCGGATTTAGCATCCTTGATCGTACTAAATTTATTAATTATAATTGCTCCAGTTCTACCCAGTATAATTTCTCCTCTCCTACAGTCATAATAACTTACACCTTTTAATACTGCTGTATTTTTATTCCAGTCGGGACGACACCACTCTTGAAGATTAACGACAAAAGAGCCTCGAGAATATGTATTCTCGATTATTGGTAGAGATTCCTTAGCATCTGATGGACTGGGAAATACAATAACACCGACATACAAGTTTCTACGTTTAAATAAACGACCGAGGTTTCGATATTGTGGTAATAATCTAGGAAGTTGATCTATTTCTCCTTGTGCTTTTTGAATAACTTCATCTGAGCTATAAACAACTCCATAGGAAAAATCAGATTGATTTTGAGAAGATGCTGACTCAGCAAAACTCATGATTAAAATTAAAATAGTTGGGATTAAACTGTAGTAGTATTTCATAGCTTTTTATCTCGAGTAATATCTTTTGGTTCAGGTTTTTCGCACTTTTCATCAGGAGCGACATATTTAATAATATTTTGTTTTTCTAAATCTTTTATTTTTTTTGATGTTAAGTATTCATCCTTAGGATTATCCGGACTTTTTATGTTGGGATGGACACTAAAACAGGCATCCTGAAAATCGGTTCCTGATAAATCTTTTGAAGGTTTTGAAATTTCTATATTTTTAAGATTAGCATCATAAAAATTAGAGCCTTGCAAGATAGCTGATGAAAAATTTACACCGTCTAGATTTGCCTGACTAAAATTGGATGCTCCCAAGTCTGAATCGGTGAATTCTACATTAGTAAGCTTAGCTCCCGTCATGTCAGCCTTGTTAATTATTACAGAATTTAGAGAAACACCCTTTAACTCTAATTTTTGTAGATTTGCTCCGTTTAAATTAATTGTGAAGGTCTCTTTGGTTATAAATCCTGATTCAGCCAGATAAGTGATAACTTTCCCTTTCCTTAATCCATCTAATTCATCTAAAACAGCCAGTGTTAAAGCTTGAGCAATAGGTTGAAACTGCCCGGGTAATTTCTCATTAGCAAAATGCTCTAGCGGTTCCCATTGAGACTTTGAAAGTTTGTTGGCTTCTATAATCAAAGTTTGCATCTTGGAGAAATAATCTTTTAAAAGTTCTTGTTGTTTTCGCTCTTCAGCTATTTGCTTGTCTCTAGTTTCAGAAGCATAATTTAAATAGAAAGCACCAAAAGCTAACATCAAAGGGACAATCAATAATTGTAACCAATCCCAGAAACTTTTCTTCTGGAAGCCAGACCATTTAAAATTTGATATCCAGTTTGATATGATGATTACAAGCAATATACTAAGCGAGATTAACGCCCCTGAAAGCAACCATTTTATCCAGGGTTGATCACTTCCAAATTCACCGCTTATCAAAGCAATGGCAACGACTATCAAAAACCCAAATATAGCCAAGAATATATATACCCAATTTTTTCCTTTCTCGAAGAAATCTCTAATTTTATTATGTTTAAGTTGCGGTGATTGCTGCTTCAGATAGCTGGCAAAATCTATATCAATTGGTTCTCTATCTTTGTCTGTTCCAGCTTCGTCATCAGTGAATATCAGAAAAGCTAGAGCTTTGCCATTTATTTTTTTTTTCGATGAATTTTCTGGCAAATCATTCAACCATCTTAAGGAATACTTTAGTCGTTCAATAATCTCATCGCTTTCAAAGAGCGAGTAAATCCCAGGAACTCCTCTGATATCAAGATTGCGATGTTCGATAATATCACGTTCGATAATATCATGTCGTTTTAGTATTTGCAGTTCCTTAGCTTCTATCGTTCCTATGTTAAAGAAGTGTGTATTTGATAAGCCGATTCCGTAATGCCAAAGTTCCTTCTCTTGTTCCCACCATTTGACAAGCTTGCCGTAATATTCACTATCTGGATTAACGGTTTCTTCAATGCGTATAATTAATCGTGCGATTTCTGAAGCTGTCATAAATATCCTTAGTGGTGCAGAAAACCCATGAAAGACTTGCTGTACAAGGAGTCCGAATTAGACAGCGGGTTGACAGGAGGAGCAACTTTATGAGATGCTTAAGTCCCACAACTGAAAGACATCGCTAGGTCAGCCTTTATCTTCGTATCTTAAACTATTTGAACAACTAAGTCAATCAGGGTAAGCGCTTCTTAACAATCCTTGACAAAATGAACTTTATGTGGGTTGCTTATCCCATTTTTCTTTATTTGTGGCAGGCATCCTACACGCTTTTCCCTTTCTGGGAGAGGGGTTGGTTGTGAGGGTAATTAACCATCTCTGCCATTACTTTAGAAAAATGGTATTATAGCCTTTTGTCAACGGGGAAGTCCAGATATTCAGCCAACCCTCAATACATCGGAGCGAGAATTATTCTCAATGAGGGAAAAACTTCCAAAGAAGAAATCAGGAAACACCTCCCACACGGGCATATTCTAAAATTGACTGGCTGAGAGCATCGCGATCATCGCCGGTGAGATAATAATTCCGGCCGCCGATATCATTGAGAAATCGCAGTAGAGCAAGACAAGCGGACTCTAGATCCGCCCGGTGTCGGGCAGCCGCTAAAGCTTGTTCCGAGGTGGCATAAACTAGGCAATCGCTAATTCCTTCGCTGCCATCCACTCGCCAACATTGAAAAGAATAACCCTGCATTTCTAGGATCAATTCAATCTGCCAACCGTGATAGTCAAATCGCGTGTAAATCATGTCAAGCAGCCCCGTTTAGGAGAGGAGAGTCACAGGTTTGACCGCTCTGATTGTCTAGAAGTCCTGCACCTGTCTAACTTTATAATTTAATGGATGATTATGGAAACCCTCTGCAAACTTCGTGCAGATTTCGTGCAGAAATGATTTTGTCCACTGTCTAAAGGCAGATATTACTTCAAGCGATAACCAAGACCGTGAACGGTTTCAATAAAGTCTTCCGGTGCGCCCAGGGATTTTAGCTTGTGACGAAGACCGCGAATATGGGAAGTAACGGTTTCCTCGGCTGGAGAATTGTCCAAAGACCAAACTCGCTCAATAATACCCGATCGACTTAAGACCCGGCGCCCATGGGTAACAAGTAATTCTAAGAGAGCGAATTCCTTGGGGGTGAGGGAAAGAAGTTGACCGTTATAACTGGCCTCGTGGGTACTGGGATTTAACTGCAAACCCCCCCAAGATAATAAAATACTGCTGGTACTGCTGCCACGTCGGATCAAGGCCCGAATCCGCGCCATTAATTCCCCCAAATCGAAGGGTTTAGTGACATAATCATCGGCCCCTGCGTCTAATCCGTCAATTTTATCGATTACCGTATCCCTTGCGGTTAATAATAGAACGGGAACGGTGGCATTAGCAAAGACGGGATGATGGGATTGCGCTCGTCGCAGACGTTGACAGAGTAAAGTTCCGCTCAATTTTGGCAGGGTGACATCGAGAACTAAAAGATCATATTTGCCTAATTCTAGCCAATTCCAGCCTTCTTCTCCGTCTCTAGCCACATCGACAACGTATTGTCGCTCGCTCAATGCCTCTCGCAAAATATCGGCTAGTTGAATATCATCTTCTACTACTAAAATTCGCATGGTCTAGAGATGGAGTAAGCTGGAGATAGCGTCGGTTAACTCCTGATGAATTGGCTAAAACAAGGAAAATGGATCGCGGGAGGTTTCGGGCTAACTGTCTTATTGATGGGAACTATTAGCCTAGTTTCCTATCGCAATACCCTCGCCCTGCGTCAGCGCGCTGCCGAGGTGGAAGTTACCTACGAGATCATCGATAATCTCAGTAATCTTTACGCTAACATGGCCGTGGCCGAATCGGGAAGACAGGGTTATATCAAAACTGGCAGCCCCAGTGAATTAGGTCGTCATCGTCGAGCGATCGCTTTGATGAAATCTAACTGGCAACTCCTAGCCAAACAACTAGAAAACGGCACAGATTTCGAGCGGGAAATGGTGGCTCAGATCGGGTATTTAATGTATCGGCGAATTGCCCTATTTGAGCAATCGATCGCCACCTATAAATCCGATCAGTCCGATGATATTTCCCAAGATGCAATCACGGTTAAAAGTGTCGAGTTTCGGGATAAGTTTCAAAATCTTCTTACCTATTTACAAGCTAGTCAGAAAAGGAATTTAAGAAGTAGCATCGCTAGTTCTAGGGATAGTATTCGCGAAAATTCTCTGTTGGGGTTACTGGGAACTTTTACTAGCTTTGGAATTATTTGCGGAGTTTATTTTTTAGTTTTTTGGCAAGAGAAACTGCGACAAAAAAGTGAGAAAATTCACCGATTATTACTACAAGAAAAAGAAATTTCTGATCTAAAAATTCAGCTTTTTTCTATGATATCCCATGAGTTCCGAACCCCTTTAACTGTGATTCTTTCTGCCTCGCAGTTATTAGAAAATGGTTTAAAAGATGCAGATAATTCGAGCAGAAAAAACCTATATAGAATCCAGTCTTCTGTCAAGCTAATGAATCAATTCTTAACAGATATTTTAATTTTAACTAGGGCAGAATCTGGCAATCTCAGTTGTCAGCTAGAGCCGCTCGATATTGAAGCTTTTTGTTTAAATTTAGTCGAGGATTTTCAATTTATCAATAAAAATAATACGCCGATTAAATTTGTCAGTCAGGGATTGATGATTCGTCCTTATCTAGATGAGAAACTGCTCTACTCGATTTTAAGTAATTTACTCTTAAATGCGATTAAATATTCCCCCACAGGAGCAGGGATTAGTTTGATTTTGGGGAAAGATAGCGATCGTATTGTTTTTCAAGTCCGGGATCACGGTATCGGCATTGCCGAGGAAGATAGAGGTAAAATCTATGAACCCTTTTATCGGGGTCAGAATGTGGAAAATATTATCGGCACAGGATTAGGGTTAGCAGTGGTTAAAAAATGCGTCGAACTCCACCGCGGCGAAATCGCCCTAGATAGCCAAGTGGATAAGGGAACAAGCTTTACCGTCAAACTGCCCATTTCACCCTAGTTCCAGCTTGAGCGGTCTAAAGATTACAAAATGTAACTTTCTTTCTTCCGAAACAGGACGAAAGCAACGGAGAATTTTTAAGTAAGTAGTTATAATTAAATTGAAGATAGATTTTGCCTCTGATCCCCCCTTAATCCCCCCTTGATAAGGGGGGTGCCGATCCCCCCTGCCCCCCTTGATAAGGGGGGTGTCTGACAACTTTTAACACCTACCTACTTATCGAAAATTTGGGTTAAAACCCCGTCCTTTTAGGACGGCTTTAAGCTACAATGGAAAAAGCGATAACCAAGCTAAAAACTGAACCTTGACAACAGATAGTAGGGGGTTTTGTTCAGAAAAGAATTCAAATTCGGCCTTGAACGAGTAAAACTTTCTAGGAAATAAGGTTGAACATTAGATTTTTTCGACTTGTTCAAAGTGGCCGGAGGGCATCCGGACACTCAAAACGGACGGGTCGAAAGAGTCAGACTTAAGCAATTAAGCGTTTTTCGGTGAAGCGTCAACCCCATTCAGCGACCACCCTAAAAAAGTGGCGTGGTGAGGAATCGCCGTCCGTTTTACGGCGGCGAGGATGTCAACTTCTAGATTAATCGATCGCAAAGTCCAATCTCGATCGACCCTAAAACCGTCACCAGTGCCTTATGGCGGCCGGAATTAGTCCAAAATCAACTCACTTCAGGTTGATGGCATCTAAGTTTTGGGCAAAAATAGGGCTTTTGTCGTCAAAAAAGCCTATATTTTGGCTATTTCCCCCCCAGTTTACCCCTGATTTTTGCAGTAGGTTGACTACCATGGGGAACTGGTAACAGTTTCCTGATAGGATAAGGTGACTTGGGATTAACTTATGGTGTTGAAAATATGTCTCTAAAACCTTACATTTCTCGCTTATTAGCTTTGGTTCTCGTCCTGGTCATCGGATTGATGGGTTGTTCTGGTAGTTCGGGGTTAACGGGCAATTATGGACAGGATACCCTGACGGTGATTGAAACTTTAACCGCAGCCCTTGATTTAGTCAAAGATGACCCGAATAAAGGGGCAGTTGAGTCGCAGGCAAAGGAACAAATCAACGATTACATCTCCCTCTACCGGCGAGATAAAAAATCCGGGGGTTTGCGTTCTTTCACTACTATGCAAACAGCCTTAAACTCTCTAGCTGGTTATTATACCGCCTACGGTTCCCGTCCCATCCCCGACAAACTCAAACAACGTTTAAAACAAGAATTTAAACAGGTGCAATTCTCTCTCCAGAAAGGAATTTAGATACAGTGATCAGTCATCAGTTATCAGTGATCAGTTATCAGATGTGAGTTTACTATCTACTGCCGACCGCCGACCGCCCCCTGTAAAAATCAGACCAAATCCGGTTAGACTAGAAATACAAAGCGTATTATAAAAAACTACAAAATTGATTCAAGACGAAACCCTAGAATTATTGGAATGGCCGCGGCTATGTCAACACCTAGCTACTTTTGCAGCGACTAAACTAGGTGCGATCGCGATTCGTCAATTGCTGTTACCAGAAAGCAAAGAGGAAAGTTTAAACCTACTCTGCCAAACCAAAGAAGTTTATAGCTTAGAACAAAAATTAGATAGCCGTCTTTCCTTTGATGGCATTACCGACATCGGCGATGCCCTAGAAAGGGCGCATCTGGGGGGGTTATTATCGGGACAGGAACTTTTAAATATTGCCACGACTTTAGCGGGAGTGCGACGTTTACGGCGTTTAATTGACGAACAGGAAGATATACCGGTCTTAAAAGAGTTGGTAGCCGAAATTCGCACCTATCCAGAGATAGAACAGGAAATACACCGTTGTATCGATGAAGATGGCCGGATATCTGATCGCGCTAGTCCCCAATTACGCGAAATTCGGGGACAAATGAAGGTGATTAGAGAGCGAATTTACCGAAAATTACAGGATATCATGCAAAAGCAGGGCGGTGCTATCCAAGAAGCGGTGATTACCCAAAGAAGTGAACGCTGGGTGATTCCCGTCAAAGCAGCGCAAAAAGAGCAAATACCGGGGATAATTCACGATACTTCCAGCACAGGGGCGACTTTTTACATTGAACCTCACTCTATCGTTGACCAAGGCAATCAACTGCGGCAATATCGTCGTCTGGAACAAATCGAAGAAGAAAAAATCCTCCGGCAGTTAAGTAATCTGATCGCCGCAGCTTTTGAGGATTTAGAATATTTACTAGCGATCGCTACTAGGCTCGATCTGGCCACCGCTAGGGCCCGTTACAGTTTATGGTTAGAGGGTAATCCCCCCCACTTTATCGATGGTTCGGAAACGATTACTTTACGGAATTTGCGTCATCCGTTGCTCTGGTGGCAAAAACACCACGAACAGGGGGGGGAGGTCGTACCAATAAATGTGCAGATTAGCCCAGAAATTCGCGTTGTTGCCATCACCGGACCAAATACCGGCGGAAAAACCGTTACTTTAAAAACTCTCGGATTAGCGGCTTTAATGGCGAAAGCGGGCCTGTTTATTCCAGCGCGGGAACCGGTGGAGATACCTTGGTTCGATCAGGTTTTGGCCGATATCGGGGATGAACAGTCTTTACAACAGAGTTTATCGACTTTTTCGGGTCATATTCGCCGGATTGTCCGCATTTTAGCGGCTTTAAATCATCGTTCCTTAGTTTTACTTGATGAGGTGGGAGCAGGTACGGATCCGGCCGAGGGAAGTCCTTTAGCGATCGCTATTTTACAATACCTCGCCGATCATAGTTTACTGACGGTGGCTACCACCCACTACGGGGAATTAAAAGCGTTAAAGTATCGAGATTCTCGCTTTGAAAATGCCTCGGTAGAGTTTGATGATCGCACCCTTTCCCCCACTTATCGACTATTATGGGGCATTCCGGGGCGTTCTAATGCTTTAACTATTGCCCAGCGTTTGGGATTAAGTCCCGAAATTGTGGCCGAAGCGAGAAATCATCTGGGGGAGTTATCGGAGGAGATAAATCAAGTAATTGCTGGTTTGGAAGCGCAAAGACGGGAACAGGAGTCAAAAGCTAAGGAGGCTAGTCAATTACTCCAACAAACGGAGAAATTTTATACAGAAGTGTCCACGCGGGCTAATTCTCTACAGGAGAGAGAGCGAGAATTAAAGCGTTATCAGGAGCAGGAGATACAAAAGGCTTTATTATCGGCAAAAGCAGAGATTAATGACGTTATTCGCCGATTGCAAGCGGGAACAAAAACCGGTAAAGATGCCCAAAAAGCCACAGAGGAATTAACCGCAATCGCAGAAAGGTTATTACCAAAAACGGAAAAAACTAAGGTTAACTATCGTCCGCAAGTGGGGGAAAGGGTACGCTTGCCCAATTTGGGACAAACTGCCGAAGTTTTAGCAATTTCACCGGAATCAGAGGAGATTTCCCTGCGTTTCGGGATGATGAAGATGACCCTACCCTTAGACCAGATTGAGTCTTTGGATGGTCAAAAAGTGGAAACTGCGCCAAAACCTGCCAAAAATTTGCCCCAAACTCCCACAAAACCCCAAGAGACTCCTTTAATTCGTACTGCTAATAATACCGTCGATATTCGCGGTTCCAGGGTGGCAGAGTCAGAAACGGATATCGAACAGGCGATCATCAGGGCTACCCCATCGGGTATATTATGGATTATTCACGGTAAAGGTACGGGGAAATTGCGTCAAGGTGTTCACGATTTCCTATCCCGTCATCCCCAGGTAAAACGCTTTCAATTAGCACCCCAAAATGAGGGGGGTTCGGGGGTAACTATCGCTTATTTAACTTAGGGTTATCAGATGTGATACTAAATCCGTTGAGTATAGGCTACATATCAGGGCAGGCACTCATGCAAGGGGCAAGAGGCAAAAGGGGGAATAAATAATCAGTCTTTAATAAATCGTGAATTCTTAACCGCAACTATCAAGACTGGCGGTTTTTATTGCCCTAATTGCCAGCTTATCTCTTCACCCGCTCGTAACGGCACCAGTCCCGATTCGGGAAAGGGCAATTCATCGGGAATACGCCAAGGGGTTTTGGTTAAGGTGATTTGTTCCGTATTCCGGGGGAGTTGATAAAAATCTGGACCGTGAAAGCTGGCGAACCTTTCCAGTTGCTCAATCGCATCGACACTCTCAAAAGCTTCCGCGTACAACTCTAGAGCGTGCAGAGCCGAATAACAACCCGCGCAGCCACAGGAACTTTCTTTGCTGTAGCGAGAATGGGGCGCACTATCGGTCCCTAGAAAAAACTTGGGATTGCCCGATGTGGCCGCTTGCAAAAGTGCCAAACGATGATCCTCTCGTTTCAAAATCGGCAGGCAATAAAAATGGGGACGAATGCCACCGGTAAAGAGAATGTTTCGGCTAAATAATAAATGTTGGGGCGTAATTGTGGCGGCGACATTGTTGTTAGCAGATAGAACAAACTTGACCGCGTCGGCAGTGGTAATGTGTTCAAAGACGACCCGCAGTTTCGGAAATCTTGTTATCAGTGGGATTAATTGCTTCTCAATGAACACTTTCTCTCGATCGAACACATCAATATCACCATCGGTAACTTCTCCGTGCAGTAGTAGCGGCAGATCCAGCTGCTCCATGACGGCAAAAACGCGATCGCCCCTACGAATGTCCGTCACTCCCCAGTCGGAATTAGTTGTGGCACCGGCTGGGTAGTATTTTACCGCTTTGACAAACTGGGAGGCTTTCGCCGCCATAATTTCTTCGGGACTGGTATTATCGGTGAGATAGAGGGTCATCAATGGCTCGAACTGTTGACCCTCTGGAACTGCTGCCAGAATGCGATCGCGGTAGGCGGCGGCATCGGCCACCGAGCGCACTGGGGGTTTTAAATTCGGCATGATAATGGCACGGGCAAACTGACGCACTGTATGGGGTAGAACCGCTTTCAGTGCCGCACCGTCGCGGAGATGAAGATGCCAGTCGTCGGGTCGAGTTATTGTGAGTCTTCGCATTTTTCCATCATACAACGGTTAGGAATCCCAGCGCCACAACTAAACACAAGAGAGAAGTTAATCTTCGGTCAGGGAATCAATTCTCTATTTCAGCAGTCAAGTCGGTTTTAACTAATAAGCTGCCGTGCCTCTAAATTGTACTAGGTCAATAAGAGAAAGCTGGAACTGCGCTATTTATTTCTCTTTTTTCTTATAAATTTAATTGGCGGAAAAGTGAATTACTTAAGACTGGCTATTATTACTAAAAATCTAATCTATTTTTTAGTTTTTGCGTCAGGTGTAGCCGATGAAAAAATTCAAATAATGAGAGGAATGAGTCAAGCTTTACAGTCTAATCTCAATGATAATAATCCTAAAAAACTTCTTGTTAATAATAACAATTAAAACGTCTTTCTTTATAGTAAATTAGTGCCAGAAATAACCAAATAGATCAATTTCTTGAATTGCTAATAATTCCACATTAATCAATCCTATCCAAGATTGACTAACGCATCCCCTTGAATATTTTCTTGATCGAGCGGCTTTTCAGTCCCCAAAATCCTTACAATAGGAGATGAAGATAGACTGAAAAGTTGGAGAATATGAATTATCTCATTGCCGTGTTAGCTGATCGCATACAAGCAGAAGAAGCTGCCGTTGCCCTAGAAAAGGCGGGAATTCCCCAATCTCAAGTGACCATTCTCGGTCGCGGCTATAAAAGTGCTGATGAGTTCGGTTTGATCGATCCCTTTCAACAGGCCAAAAAACGGGCTACTCTCATGGCTTTTTGGTTAATTCCCTTCGGTTTTGCTGGGGGCTACCTTTTTAACCTGATTACGGGATTGCATACCTTTGATTGGGCCGGAGAACCGGGCAATCATATCGTCGGCGGTATTGCCGGGGCGATGGGGGGGGCGATGGGCAGTATTTTTGTCGGTGGTGGCGTGGGTTTATCGTCCGGCAGTGGCGATGCACTTCCCTATCGCAATCGTCTCGGCGCGGGAAAATATATTATTATCGTGCAGGGTTCGGAAAACCTGAAAAATCAAGCGACTCTTATCCTGCGTCAATTTAACCCCGAAAATCTGCAAGGATACGCCCTAGAACGGTGAACGGTTATCAGGAATAAGTTATCGGTCATTTGATTTTTTCCTAAGAATTTTTGATTAATTACCAGAAAACAATGTTACCAAGAGAAGAATTACTAAAGGGTGTTGAAAACCGCGAGGAGATAGCAAAAGTTATTGATAAAGCTGAACAAGCGATTAAGACTTGGGAAGTGACGACGACAGACTTTCTTTCTCCTGCGGTTTTAGCGGAAGTAGAACGAGTTTTTCAGCGTTTAACTGATGTGTCAATGCAAAAATGGGGCGGTTATCCCCAAGCAGAAAGACAGCGCCTCGGTATTGCTAGAGTTGATCTACCTTTGGCGGTAACAGATATTCCCCTGTCTGCCCTTGATATTGCCGGTAATTTTCTTTTTGATACCGCTAACCACCGGGATTTTTTAGGGGCAATGTTGGGGACGGGTATCGTTCGGGAAAAAGTTGGCGATATAATCGTTTTAGGTGAGCGAGGAGCGCAGGCGATTGTAGTGCCTGAATTGGCAGATTTTTTATCTGCTAATTTGCGACAAGTGCGTTCGGTTCCAGTGAAAACTAGCCTGATTCCTTTAACGGAATTAAAAGTTAGAGCACCGCAAAAAAAAGAAATTAATACCGTGGAAGCTTCCTTACGTTTGGATGCGATCGCGTCGGCGGGTTTTGGCATTTCTCGCAGTAAAATGGCCGAGGCAATTAGCGCCGGGGATGTGCGAGTTAACTGGAAAGATATCAGTCAATCTAGTTATAACGTTAAAACCGGTGATTTGATTTCTTTTCGGGGAAAAGGTCGTCTAGAAGTGGGTGAGGTTACTGTGACCAAAAAAGAGCGCTATCGGGTTCATTTAACTAGATTTATTTAGTTGTTTCTGTCTCTAGAATTTGTTATTAGACAGATTAATTGCCATGGCTGATAATTTTGCTTTAATAGTGCAACTGTGTCAAGTTAGTCCCATCGGTAAACTATTACCGGGGGCGCTTTATGTTCATCGAGAAGCATTACATCAATTGGATCCTATCCTCCAGAATTACGAACAACAAGCAAGAATTAATCAGCATTTATCTGAGGCAACAATAATTAAATTTAGCACCGATAAACCGAAAATATCTTATCTTTTTTATCCAGATTTTGATCGGGAACCTCACCCAGTTTTAATTAAAAGTTTAGTGGTAGATCTGGGGACATTAATCTTGAGTGAATGGAATTATCAAAATGCTGATAATCCGCCCATTTTACACCGAAAAGAAACTTTTGTTACCAGGGACTATCCTCTTTATGAAGAATTCGAACATCTCACAAAAATCGAGAGTGCTTTAGGACTTTTAAACAGTTCTTATCCCATCGGTACTAAACAGGAATGGCAACGGCTTTTAAGAAAGCATTACCTTGATTTTGCTGGAGATTATTTAGTTTGTAATCTAGAGGGACAAAGGGAAAAATCGATAATAATTGATCGCCACAAAGCTGCTCTTGTTCGCAAAACCCTTTCTCGTCCGGCAAGATTAGCATTAGCGGCGGGATTATTTCTTCCTGAAACCACTTTTTTTGATTACGGTTGTGGTTATGGAGGTGATATAGAACGCATAGCTGAACAGGGTTATCAAAGTGAAGGTTGGGATCCTTATTATCGTCCCGATAGTCCTTTAATTGAATCTGATATTGTTAATTTAGGCTATGTAATTAATGTTATTGAATCCGCCGAAGAACGGCAAGAAGCTTTATTAAAAGCTTGGCAATTAACCCGTCAAGTTTTAATTGTTTCGGCACAGATTCTAATTGATGATAGCGAACGGGGTTTAATGGCCTATGAAGATGGAATTATAACCCGTCGCAATACTTTTCAAAAATACTATCAACAGGAAGAACTAAAACAGTATATTGATAACACTTTGGGAGTTGATTCTATTCCAATAACTTTGGGAATTTATCTAGTTTTTCGAGAAGAAGAAAAAGCCGAAAACTTTCGTTTATCGAGATGTCGTTCCCGCGCTACCACCCCTAAAATTAAAACCCATCTCAAACGCTTTGAAGATTACGAAGATTTATTAACTCCCCTAATGGAATTTTACACCCAGCAGGGACGTTTACCCGTTGCGGGAGAATTATTACAAGAGGAAGAAATTAAGGCAGAATTTGGCACTTTTAGACGCGCTTTTCAAGTGATTCTACAAGTAACAGAAGGGGAAGAATGGGAGATAATTGCCGATAAAAGACGCGCCGATCTTTTACTTTATTTAGCTTTAAGTCAATTTAGCCAATGTCCGAAAGTACGGGAATTATCTCCCGCTACCCGTGCCGATTTTAAAGCTTTATTTGGCAGTTATCGCAATGCTTGCGCTTTAGCAGAAGAAGTGTTAATAAGTGCGGGAAATCTGCCAGCGATTACTCGTACTTGTGAAAATAGTTCTTTAGGCAAACTTTCCCGTTATTCCCTAACTATTCATATTAGCGTTCTGGAAAAATTACCGATGTTATTACGCTTATATGAAGGTTGTGCCAGTCAAACTATCGGACGGTTAGAAAATGCTAACGTCATTCGTTTATCTTTTCGTCAACCCAAAATTTCCTATCTCTATTACCCAAATTTTGATACAGAAATTCATCCGATTTTAGCTACTAGCATGGATGTATATTTAGGTTCGGCTGATTTTAGTTTTCGCGATTATCGGGATAGTCCTAATCCGCCAATTTTACACGAAAAAGAGCTTTTAGTAACGGCGGATTATCCCAACTATGATAAATTGGTTCGCTTAACTCAATTAGAAAAGGATTGGGGATTGTTAGAAGATCGAAAAGCGATCGAACGTTTACAGGGTTGGCAAAAATGTTTAGAGGAGCATTGTGCTACAATCAAAGGCTATCAGATTCTGTGGCGAAAAGATGCCGATCCCTATAAAGTTAGGATTTTACGCGCTAAAATCAACGCCAGAAGAAATCAAAATAAGTCTTCCTGAGTAATTAAGTAAAATAGACGAGGTAATTAATTTTATGATGGCTACGATTTGGTTACAAGGATTAGAAGGTTTCGAGTTAGAAGCTAATGATCCTGAACAAAGAATGTTAATTTCTGGGGTTAATTGGCAACAGTACGAAACCCTCTTAAAACATTTAGAAGATAGTTCGAGTTATCGCATTACTTACTTAGATGGAATGGTAGAAATTATGGCTCCTAGTCGTCGTCACGAAGTTAGCAAAGAAGATATCGGTAGATTAGTGGAAGCTTATTTAGAATATGCTGAAATTGATTTCTGGGGATTAGGTTCCACCACTTTGCGAAAACAGGAAAAAGAAGCGGGAAAAGAACCTGATAAATGTTTTTGTTTATTTACAGAAAAAGAGTTTCCTGATTTGGCGATAGAAATAATTTTAACCAGTGGTAGCCTGAAAGTTTTAGAAGTTTATAAAAGATTGGGAACTCAAGAGGTTTGGTTTTGGCAAGATAATCAGTTAAAAATCTATTCTTTACAAGAGAATGGCGAATATATTTTAATCCCTAAAAGTGCTTTATTACCAGATTTAAATTTAGAATTATTAGCCGAATACGTCAACCACCCTAATCCCCGTCTTGCTGTCAAAGAATTTCGCTTGCGTTTAACAGAAAATTCCCAGTTATCATAACTATTATCTTTCCATGAATTCTCAAGTAAAATTTAACCTATCTATCCTAGCAATATTTGTATTTTCCCTAGGAATAAGATTCTGGAATCTCAGTCAGTTTAATACTCTTGTTTTCGATGAAGTTTATTATGCTAAATACGGCAATGAATATCTAATCGGTAAAGAATTTTTCCAGTCTCACCCACCATTAAGTCAATATTTAATTGCTATTAGTATCTGGATTGGTTCCCATTTTCCTGCCGATCCTGAAACCATTAATAATTTAACGGGTTCCCTGCGCTCAACTTTTAGTTATCGCTGGTTAAATGCTTTGACTGGTTCTTTTATTCCCCTAATTATTGGCGCAATTGCTTATCAATTAACCCAGAGAAAAACTGTATTTTTAATCACAATTTTTCTCGCTAGTTTAGACGGATTATTTCTGGTGGAATCCCGCTATGCTCTCAATAATATTTACTTAATTTTATTCGGTTTGTCTGGACAATTATTTTTTTTATTAGCACTCCAGAAAAATCAGAAACTCAATTGGCTATTATTATCGGGAGTTTCTTTCGGTTTAGCGGCAAATATTAAATGGAATGGCTTAGGATTTTTACTGGGAATATTTATTTTTATCGGTATTGCTTGGTTAATAAAATTATTTAATCAAGAGCAGTCAAAGGATAATCTTTGGACAAAGGTAACTAACCTGAGATTAGAGAAAATTTTTATCGCCTTAATTGTCTTTCCTCTTGTTACCTATAGTTTGCTGTGGATACCGCATCTTCTCGTCAACCATCAATATAATTTTTGGCAAGTACATCAAGAAATTTGGTTATTTCATCAGAGAATAAAGGGCAATCAATCTGATGTCCATCCCTATTGTTCTCCCTGGTATAGTTGGTTAGTAATGGGGCGACCTGTGGCTTATTATTTTAAGAGAGTAGGTGATAAACTTTATGATGTTCATGCTATGGGAAATCCGTTTTTGTGGTGGTTTTCTACAGGAGCAATTTTAGTGGTTTTTAGTCGATTATTTAACCGAAAAGAGCGAGTAATTTCCGCCTATCTTATCTGTAACTATATTGCTAATCTGCTGCCCTGGTTAAAAATTAGTCGCTGTACTTTTCTCTATCATTATATGGCTGCCTATAGCTTCACTTGGATTGCTCTAGCTTGGCTCTTAGCCGATGGTTTAGAAAGTTCCAGTCCTATTTATAAAAATGGCTCGCGCTCGCTGATAATTTTGATAACTTTTGCTTTTATTCATTGGCTACCAATTTATTTAGGCATTCCCCTATCAGTGCGGGATTATTATCTGAGAATGATTTTTCCCAATTGGATTTAGGATGAAATTAGCACCAAAAACTGATACAATAAAATCATGATAAAAAGCGATCGCATGAGTTATGGGTAAACAAAGAATCTTATCTGGTGTGCAACCAACTGGCAATTTACATTTAGGCAATTATCTCGGTGCGATCCGCAATTGGGTAGAGGGACAACAAGACTATGATAATTTCTTTTGTGTGGTCGATTTACACGCGATCACCGTTCCCCATAATCCCGCCACTCTTGCGGAGGATACTTTAGCAATTGCCGCTCTATATTTAGCCTGCGGAATTGATTTAGAATATGGGACGATCTTTGTCCAATCCCACGTTAAAGCTCATACGGAATTAACTTGGTTATTGAATTGTATCACCCCTTTAAATTGGTTAACTGATATGATTCAATTTAAAGAAAAAGCGATTAAGCAGGGGGAAAATGTTGGCACAGGTTTACTCGATTATCCCGTACTGATGGCTGCTGATATCCTACTCTACGATGCCGATAAAGTACCCGTGGGAGAAGATCAAAAACAACATTTAGAATTAACCCGCGATATAGCTGTTAGAATTAATCATCTTTTTGGGCAACCGAAACAACCAATTTTAAAACTTCCCGATCCGATGATCCGCAAGGAAGGAGCGCGGGTGATGAGTTTAACCGATGGCCGGAATAAAATGTCTAAATCCGATCCTTCCGAGATGAGTCGGATTAATATTCTCGATAGTCCCGATGTTATTGCCAAGAAAATTAAACGCTGTAAAACCGATCTAGTTAAGGGTTTAACTTTCGATGATCCAGAACGTCCTGAATGCCATAATTTATTAACTCTCTATAGCATTTTATCGGGAAAAAGTCAAGAGGTGGTCGCGGGAGAATGTGCCGAGTTAGGTTGGGGACAATTTAAACCGATGTTAACAGAAGTCACCATAGAATCTCTGCAACCTATTCAGGAAAAATACGCCGAAATTAGAGAGGATAAAGATTATTTAGCCACGGTTTTGCGACAAGGTCGTCTCAAAGCAGAAGCGGTGGCCAATCAAACTCTTGATCGAGTCAAAAATGCCATGGGTTATTTACCTCCATTTTAGGGATAATTTTCGGGTGCATCTCCTAATTATCAATCTACTCAGTTGAGATTTTTCAAGGAAAACTCGCTGCTTTATCAGTCAATCTTTAACTCTTGGTGGGGTTTTACCCCCCCCCATCCAGGGTAAGGGAAGGAGAATGATTACAAAAGTTATTAAATTAAGCACAACTCCAGTGATATTTTGGTAAAATAAGGGCATAATTAAAACTATCAAAATACTTACCTGTCCTTTGAGATTATGGTTGTAGAGTCCCAGGGGAAACAAAAAAAACTATCGTCTAGGGAAGATGAGTCTCGTCCAATTGCCAGCAAGGAACAAAACTCTTATCTAGCAGAGGGAATTGTTGATCATCAATCAACTCAGATTGCTCCTTCCTCCTTACTACAGCCATTTTCTCCAGAGTTAGAAAAAGATAGAGCCAACAAATTTAATTCTCTTAAAGAAATTCTGGTTAGTCATCTTGGTCAACCTTTTTACTCGGACAACGGCTTTATTCTTTATCAAGGAGATGCCACAGACTTTTTGTCTAAACTATCTCATAGTGACATAAAAATTGACCTCACTGTTACATCACCACCTTATAATATTGGCAAAGAATATGAACGAGTTCTTTCAATCAATGACTATGTTGATTGGTGTGCTAATTGGCTCGGGCAAATTTATCAGATTACTCAAGATAACGGTGCTTTTTGGCTAAATGTTGGTTATTTAGAAGTACCAGAAAAGGGATTATGTGTTCCGATTCCCTATCTTCTTTGGGATAAGTCTCCCTTTTATCTTTTACAAGAAATTGTCTGGAAATATGGGTCCGGTGTTTCTACAAAAAATCGTCTTAGTCCTCGCAATGAAAAATGGCTTTTTTATCTCAAAAATTGCCAAGAATATACTTTTAACTTAGATAATATTCGTGACCCTAACGTTAAGTATCCCAATCAAAAGAAAAATGGTAAATATCGTTGTAATCCCCTCGGCAAAAATCCTTCTGATGTGTGGGAAGTTCCTAAAGTCACTACAGGAGAAAAGCGCAGTTCTAAGGAAAGAACCGGACATCCCGCACAATTTCCTTTAGCAATTGTCGAGAGAATTATACAAGCTTCATCTAATCCCGTAGAAATAATTCTTGATCCCTTTGCTGGTTCTTGTTCTACGGGATTAGCGGCCTTAGGATTAGGAATAATTTTTGTGGGTTTTGAAATTCGACAAGACTATTGCGAGATAGCTGCAGAGAGATTTAAAAGATTTAAAAAAGAAAGAAGCAATACTTATATTCAAGAATCATTATTCTAGATTTTTCGATACAATTGGAGCAATTTATAATTTTCTACGTCAGAGGAAAGACGCGATTGTTGACCTGTGGCTACCTTTTGCCCAATCCAATCCTCAGAATCAATCCAACCGAAACGAATTAGTTTAATAGCATCCAGACTTACCTTTTTTGCTGTTATTAGAATTTTGAGCATAGCTTCTATTGCCATATATATGTCTAGGATCAGAGGCGGTTTTGACTTCAATTGAAAAAAAGTCATCAGGTATCGGGATATTTTGCTTTTAGTTCTAAAGGAATTAACTCATGAAGTAGAAAACCCATAATTTGAGGTTTAGGGAAGATATCCCTACCAATTCTAAAACCTTTTGTACCTAACTGAGAATTAAAAATTGATTGCCAAGATGTTAAAACAACATCAACAATTGCATCGGTAGATAGGGGATGTCTTTCCACAAGTCCTTGGGTGATAGATAACCAATTACTAGGAGAGACATCTGCATAGGGAGAATTCATCTATAGTTTTTTTCCAGTGTTATTAGATACAGTAACTAATATTAACGCAACTACCTCCCCCTATCCCAACACCTAATACTAAATTCTGTTTAAAAGGTATAGGAGAGTGGGGAACGCTGGATCAGGGAGCAGGGAAAAACAATCCATAACTTGGGAGTTAATCATAGTATTAAAAACGGATTTAGTATGATTAGCCTTTTTTAACTTGTTTTCGCAGTTTCAATCATTGGAAATACGATCGCTAATAAAAATAGCAGAGTCCGGCAGTTACCCCAAGACCAAGAATTGGTATCCCCGTGGGAATTTCCAACATACCCGACTCGGTTGCTGATATGTTGTACGATGGTAATAAGAGGATTTTTTTCCCGAAAAATTGTCATATTTGAGGTTTTGATTATGCCTTATACAAACGAAGAGGGTGGACGCTTAAATAATTTCGCCGCCGAACCGAAAGTTTATCAAGCGACCCCCCCGACTAAATCGCAACAACGTAATTATATTTTCTGGGGTGTTGCTGCGATTACACTTGTGGGTGGACTGTTAGCCGTCGCTTTTTACGCATCTCAAGCTGGTTAAAATTTAGTCCCTCGTAGTTGCGATTTAGCCCCTTTCACTCCTCTTTAGTGCTAAAATCACAACTACTCCCTATTTTAGGGCTTTTGACCCTGAATTAATGCCACTGCTGATTGAGACTTAGCTGCAGTCCCCTGTTTACCCTGAGATAACGCTAGACGAGCTGCTGCCTCTAAATCAGCGATCGCTTTTTCCCTGTTTCCCAATTTATAATAGGTCAAACCCCGATTGTGGTAAGCTTCGGCAAAATTAGCATTGATTTTCAGACTCTCATCATAGTCCCTTAAAGCCATTTCCTGCTGTCCGGCTCGGTTATAGGCCAAGGCGCGATTATAGAAAATGCGATCCTGTCCTCTGGTTCCCTGTAAACTCAAAGCTTTTGTGTAATCCTCGATCGCTTCTAGGTGTTTACCTAAGTCATCCTTAGCATTACCGCGATAAATAAAGAAATCAGCAAAATTTCCGTTTAAAGCAATCGCTTTTGTGCAATCTTCCACGGCTGCCTCGTATTTTTTCGTCAGATAATGCACATAACAACGATTACCGAGAGCATTAACATAATTGGGGTTGATTGTCAAGGCCTGGGTATAATCTGCGATCGCTCGCTCGTACTGGCCGAGAACTAATTCCGCATAGCCGCGATTATAGTAAGCATCGGCATCCTTCGGTTCTAATTGTAGAGCTTGAGTAAAATCGGCGATCGCCCCTGAATAATCCCCTGCGGTTAAACGATCCACCCCCCGATTATAAAATTCCACAGCTTTCACGGGGTTAGCGGTAGTTTGAGCGCTTAGGGGAGAGATAGTCAGTAAAAAAGTCGCTATAGCGATAATAATTGTCAGTTTTTTCTTAATTTTCATAATCCCTTCACCTAAACAATTCAAGGTAAAATTAAACAGCCCTACTTACAGGTCAAAATATCATGATTAAATCTCTTTTGGCGACTTTCCTCCTAATTACCACCCTCCTCTTCACCGCTTGTGCAACTCCCATCGCTGGACTGCAAGGATATACCAGTGGCAGCCAAGGCTATCAATTTTTATATCCTAAGGGTTGGACGCAGGTGGATGTGAAAAAAGTTGCGGGAGTAGATGTGGTTTTTCATGACCTGATCGAAACGAGCGAAAATTTAAGCGTTATTATCAATCCCGTCCCCGACAATAAAACTTTAACAGATTTAGGGACTCCCTCGGAAGTTGGCTATCGTCTCCTGAAAAATAACAGTCTTAACCCCAATCTCGATAAGGAAGTAGAATTAATTCGCTCAGAATCCCATCAAATTGACGGCCAAGATTATTATATCCTCGAATATCAAGTTAAATTAGCCAACGGCCAAGAACGTCATAATCTGGCCAGCGTCACGGTTAATAATCATAAACTCTATTCTTTTAATCTTTCCACTTCCCAAAAACGTTGGACGCAAATTCAAGAACTCTTTGAAACTATCGTTGATTCTTTCTCGGTTAGTTAAATGTCAGAGGATAGGAAATTTTCAGTAAAATGTAGGGTGCGTTAGACGGCAAAAATTCCTGTTTTGACTTAAAGTTAACAATCCGTCGTAACGCACCACCTATCATCAAATAGGTAGCTGGTTACAATTAAAGATAACATATAAAGAACCAAAAGCCTGTCCCACTATCTAACAATTAATTGGGATTACTTACTGAATCAGTAAACAGTAAGAAAGTGGTAACTAATGACTGAATATGAGTAACTCGGAAGAAAATAGACTAGATAGACTCGAATCTCTTGCTGAAAATACCCTAACAGAACTACGGGAGATTAAATCAGGACTACAGGAGATTAGATTAGGATTACAGGAGACTAAATTAGGACTACAGGAAACCAATCAGGGATTAAAAGAAACTAGAGCGATCGCTAATCCTAACGCGAAATCGATCGAAGCGTTAACTAATAGTCTTGCTGAGTTTAAAAAAGAATGGGAAAAAGACAGACGGGGACTTTATCAACTGCTAGGACAATTAACTCGATCGATGTCGGATTTTTATGAGGTTCAGTCAGATTTTTACAATCGATTTGACAGGGAAGAAAGACAATCCCGCATGGTTGAGATTTTAGATCGTTATTTCCCCCCCCCCGAAAATCCTGCCAATTCCTAGCAGAAATGGCTAAAAAACTGATAACCGATGGTGGGTTATGGCAAATAGATAAATTGATAATTAAGTCTAATAATTTGTCATTGCCTAACCCACCCTACCTAACCATCTCCTATCTTGTTTACTGAAAAAACTTATGTCTATTCCCTTGATTCTTGCTTCCGCTTCCCCTGCGCGTAAAAAACTTTTACAAATGGTCGGAATTGATCCGATTGTGCGGGTGAGTAACTTTGATGAATCGACAATTAATGCTGATGATACTCTCCATCTTGTCCAAACTTTAGCCCAATGTAAAGCGCAAACGATTTCCCCCCAATTTGATACAGGATTAATTCTTGGTTGTGATTCCGTCTTAGAAGTAGCGGGAGAAGTATATGGCAAACCTAAGGATAAATCAGAAGCGATCAATCGTTGGCAAAAAATGCGCGGTCAGGTGGGTACACTCTATACAGGTCATGCTTTAATCGATCGAGTTAATCATCAAACCTTGACTCGTTGTGGGATTACTAAAGTTCACTTTGCCGATATCAGCGATGAAACAATTATTGCCTACGTCAACACCGAAGAACCCCTCAAATGTGCTGGCTGTTTTGCCTTAGAAGGAAAGGGGGGTTTATTCGTGGAAAGATTAGAGGGATGTCACAGTAATGTTATCGGTTTAAGTTTGCCCCTATTTAGGCAGATGTTAACGGATTTTGGCTACCAAATCACTGACTTTTGGTGATCTTTTTGCCGATAATTTCCCCAAATTTATTGGCAAAAGGGCTTGACAAATTTTCAGATTTGTGTTAACCTTTTATTATAATGGAAATCCGTGTCGCCCTGCGACCCCCTCTTTTTTCTATCCGATAGCCCCGAGATTTTTAACCCTTTCCTTTTCACTTTTTCCCGAAAAAACTATGTCTTGCTTGCGCGTGGGAATTGCCGGTCCGGTGGGTTCAGGAAAAACAGCCCTGCTCGATGCCCTGTGTAAAAATTTGCGGGATCAATATCCGATCGCCGTAGTCACCAATGACATTTATACTCAAGAAGATGCCCAATTTTTAGTGCGATCGCAAGCTTTAGCTCCAGAAAGAATTTTAGGAGTAGAAACGGGAGGATGTCCCCATACAGCTATTCGCGAGGATGCCTCAATTAACTTAGTTGCCATTGAACAGTTAGAGAGAAAATTTGCTAATTTAAAGCTAATTTTTCTAGAAAGTGGTGGTGACAACTTAGCGGCAACCTTTAGCCCGGAATTAGTAGATTTAACCATCTATGTGATTGACGTAGCAGCTGGAGATAAAATCCCTCGCAAAGGAGGACCGGGTATCACCAAATCGGATTTATTGGTAATCAATAAAATAGATTTAGCCCCGATGGTGGGGGCAGATTTAGGGGTGATGGATAGAGATGCCAAAAAGATGCGCGGGGATAAACCCTTTGTCTTCACCAACTTAAAAACACGGGAAGGATTAGAGCGAGTGATTGCCTTTATCGAAAAGAATTTATCTTGAATGTCGGGGTGAAGACCGTTCGGCAAAAGCTCACGGCCGAAGCCCTCGCTTTTAGCGACGGGAGTGTCAAAATAACTATTACTAGGAATAAAAAAGAGAGCGCCAGAAAAATTTAGGTAAAGCTAACATTCTTTTCCAGCGCCAAGGTTCCTGATAGAGTCGATACAACCACTCTAAATTATTGTCACAGAAAAAGCGAGGGGCGCGGATTTTTGTCCCAGACCAGATATCAAAACTACCCCCCACACCTACCCAGATAGCTTGGGGACAGAGATTGCGATGTTCCCTAATCCAATATTCCTGTCGGGGTACTCCCAAACCAACTAAAATTAACCGAGGTTGTTGATCTTTTAATACCTGAATCCAATCGGACATTTCCTCGGAGGATAGATAACCATGGTTAGTCAGAATACGGATATTAGGGATCTTTTTTTGCCAATTACTTGCCGCTTTTTCTGTAATCCCCGGTTTACCACCAAAAAAAGCAATAGGAGAACTATTTCCCTGCATTCCTAACTCAGTAATTAAGGATTCTGATAATTCAATACCGGGGCAGCGCGTTTGTTTTTTACCCCTTAATTTTAAGTAAATAACAATCCCAGCACCGTCGGGAATAACTAAATCTGCTTCTCGAATAACTTGGGCTACTTTAGCATCATTTTCTCCTAACATTGCCATTTCTGCATTAAGAGTGACAACGTGGGAACCAAAACCTTGATAGGCGCGATCAATTAACCAACGACTATAGTTATCGAGGAGATGAACCGGTAAACCGAGAACTGAATATTTAGGGGGAGTTTCTAACATAAGTAGGTGGGTGTTAAAAGTTGTCAGACACCCCTCTTATCAAGGGGGGATTAAGGGGGGCAGGGGGGATCAGAGGCAAAATCTATCTATAAATACTTACTTATAATTCATCTTGATTTAGTTGTTATTTTATCGAGAAATTGGCACAAAATCCACCCCAAAACTAGAACGAGAACCAGGTTGAACTACCACTAATTGCACTGATTGATTGCGATCGCCAGAGGGTAAAAATCGCACTGGATTAGTCGCCCCAGGCACAGAAAAATCACTGCTTCTTAACGCCCGTTGAACTCCCTCTCGGCTAGATTCGTCCTTAATGCCAGCGATTAAAGCCTGGGTAGCATCATAGGCGGTAGCAGTGCGCCAATTTACGTCTGCTTGCCACAATTGGCGGGAATTATTGACAAAAGGACTATTCGGATTAGCTCCCAAATGCCAAGCGACAGCGACAATCATGCCCAGGGCATTTTTTCCACCTACATCCAGAGTTTTGGGGCTATAAACGTCATCACCCGCCACAATCGGTAATTTTTGACCATTGATTTGAACCACCTGCAAAGCCTTATCTAGGGTACCACTATCCCCAAGAAGGGCGATGAGATTTGCTCCCTCCTGTTGAGCTTGTTGAAGGCTTTTAGAAGGGGTAAAAGTGAGGGAAGATAGATCAAATTCACTCACCACCTGACCTCCTCCTAATCCTAAAGCGGTGGTAAATTCAGATTTTAGGGATTGACTATAATTACTTTGGGAGTTAAAAAATACCACTGCCTTGACGTTAGGATTTTTTTGCAAGCTAGATTCAGCTAATGCCCGTGCCGCCACAAAATCACTGGGAACAGAACGAAAGATATAGTCACCAAAATTGGAGAGTTTAACTGAGGTACTGACGGGGGAAATCATTACTAACCCTGCTTTTTGATAGATAGCAGCCGCCGCTAAAGAGGTGTCACTGCTAGTGTGTCCTACTACTCCTAAAATGCTGTTGTCAGCCGCTAATTTTTGGGCAATTTGAGCGACAATTTCGGGACTATCAGCATCATTAGCAATGAAAACTTTTAAAGGAATGCCATTAATTCCTCCGCTTTGATTGATTTGATTTTGAGATTGGGCGACTCCTCGTAAAACTTCTAGGGCGGTGTTGACATTGCTCCCAATTGGCACGGAAACGGCGATAGTATAGGACTTAGCTTCACCAATACGGGCGTTATTTAAGTAGATGAGAGCTTCGGGATCATTTTGATTAGCTCGCAGGGATTTTTCTAGGCGGTAAACTGCTTGCTGAAAGTCTCCTTTTCCGAGTGCCTGTATAGCAGCTTGTTTGTCAGAAGAAGCCCCTTCACCTATTAATAAGTTTTCCCCTTGACTAAATTTTGCTTGTGCCGATACCGATTTTTGCTCTGGTGATATTTTCTCGATTTCAGAACGATTGGTTGGGGTATTTTTTCCTTGAAAACGATTGTATAACCACCAACTACCAGCCCCAAAAAATATTAGGGTAATCAGCAGGGATAAAAGCAGGGTAACTGTATCATTTTTCTGGCTCATGGGCTGATCAACTAAGATTAAATTAATGGTTTAATCGAGATTAATAGTTAATAAAAGTACCAATTCAATTCTGAATTGCACCAATATCCGATCTACCCTGATAGAATACCTCATTTGGGGTCTGATAGTCAAGACATTGTTTAAATGTTTCTTAGCTTATTAGCAATATTTTACCTTTTTGTTTGGGATTGTTCTAAATGTTTTATTAAAACATTTGAGGGTAAAGGACCGTGTAAATGACTCCAGGGTAAAACCTGTTCTAAACGCCATTGTTGATGAACGTAATAATCTAGGGGGGGAATTTGTCCTTTTAGTTCCTTAAAAGCCCGTTTATAACTGCCTAAAGAATCACCATAGCCACGGGTTAATTCTAACAGGGAAGTTAAGCGGCGATCGCCTCTAGATAATAGGGCTTGAATCACTGACCAATTATAACTCTCTGGGCGAAATTCTATGCCCTGTTTACCTAATTGTTTGTCTAGAGATTTTAATCTTTTTTCGGCCATTTTATTAACGCCAAACCACTGAAAAGGAGTATGAGATTTAGGCACAAAGGTGCTGCAACCGAAAGAGATTCGCAGTCCAGAGGCGGCTTTTTTTAATGCTATTAACATTTCCACAGTCACCGCTATATCTTCGGTTTCTTCTCCCGGTATTCCCACCATACCATAGAGTTTTATCCCCTTTAAACCGCCCGCTTTGGCATTAATGGCAGCTTGGATAATTTCATCATTGGCTAACTTTTTGTTGATAATTTCTCGCAGGCGATCAGAACCACTTTCTACGGCAATAGTAATTGATTTGCTGTCTCTTAGGGATAAAATTCTGGCTAATTTTTCCGTGACAGTATTAGTTCTAACTGAAGCGATCGAGAGTCTAACTCCCTCAAATTGTGGTTGAAAAAGATAATCAAGTAAGGTTTCAAATTCGGGATGCTGGCTGACAGAAGCACCTAATAAACCAAGACGATCTGTCACTTTTAAACCTTTTTCAATGGCGGGAATCAGGGATTCTAAACTAGCGGTACGAAAGGGTAAAGTTAGATAACTAGCTAAACAAAAACGGCACATTTCTGGACAACTTCGCACCACTTCTACCATATAAATATTCTCCCATGCCGATTGTTTTGTTACCACCGTAGAAGCTGAAAGGGTATTACTGCGATAGGTTTGTTTACTAACAAAGGTAGGAACATTATTATCTATGGGTAGAATTGCCGTAATTTCACCTTCGGAACTATCATAATTAACAGTGTATAAACTAGGAACATATACCCCCGGAACCTGAGCCAAGTGACGGAGTTTTGTCGGGCGATCAGCGTTTCTCACCTCTTGATAGGCATTAATAAAATCAGCAATTAAATTTTCACCATCTCCCAATAAAATTACATCAAAAAAAGCAGCAAAAGGTTCGGGATTAGCGGTTAAAACTGGTCCACCCCCAAAAATTATCGCCTGCTGATCTTGCCGTTGATCACTGTGACAAGGAATTTCTAAAGATTCTAACAGTGAGAGGATATTAACATAGTCCAATTCCCAGGAAAAGGAAAAGCCAACTAATTCGGGATAACGGGGTAAAGATTCTTGAAAATCCGTAAATAAACGACTAACCTGTAGATCTGCTCGCAGGGCTAAAGTTGCCCAAACAATTTGATAACCTAAACTGGTTATACCTACGGAATACTGATTAGGAAAAGCAAAAATAGTTCTAAGGGCATCACTGTGGGGTATTGCGGGAGTAAAGAGGAGTTTTTCGTCTTGTAAGATGGTCATTTTAGTTATCAGTTATCAGTGACTACCAGTGGTCTTCAGTAGCTTTTAATTTTCATTCTCTTGAAAGGGTAGGCTTGTTACCTCTTGTTTTTGGTCATATATAAGTTTAATTTAATCTGGAGGTGAAGGAGGGGAAAATATCTCAATATACAGTTATATGATCATATCTCAGGTTATGATGCTGGGGAGTCGGTGGTCAAGAACAAATTCAAGTTATACTTCCTCCCTAGGGATAGCTATTGTATTTACAGGAGATTTTTTCTTATATCCTAGCAATTTTCACAGCTGAACTAGGTGTCGATTTTATTCCTGAGCGCTGCTTTCAAGCAAATCTTGATCTCCTTAACCCCAACCAGAACGAAATCTATGAATAATCTAGAAGAATACGTTATAATCATGGCGAAAATCCTAGATTTGACCATTCCCGATCGCTATTTAAATTCTGTGGTTGAAAACTGGCAACGCTTGCAAGAAATCGCCAGCTTAGTGACAGAATTTCCCTTAGAGGATGACGGGGAAAGCGCCCTCAGCTTTGAACCATGACTATTTCTGTGAGCAATTTAGCTCGATCAATCCAAAATCGTCAAACTAGCGTCTTAGAAGTTATTAGCCAGACTTTGGCGGCGATAGAGGCAAAAAATCCCCATTTAAATTGCTTTACCGACATTTTACACCCTAGAGCGCTCGCTCAAGCCCAAAAAATTGATCTAGCGATCGCCAATGGGGAACCCGTCGGTGTCTTAGCAGGAGTCCCCTTCGCCGTCAAAAATCTCTTTGATATCGAGGGAATCATCACTTTAGCAGGTTCCAAAATCAATCGGGATAATCCCCCAGCAAGACAGGATGCGATCGCTATTCAAACCCTAGAAGCAGCTGGGGCAGTTTTGGTGGGGGCGACCAATATGGATGAGTACGCCTACGGTTTTGTCACTGAAAATGCCCATTATGGAGCAACTCCCAACCCCCTCGATCCCAGTCGCGTCTCGGGGGGATCCTCCGGTGGTTCCGCCGCTGCCGTTGCCGCTAATTTAGTGCCTCTCGCCCTCGGTTCCGACACTAATGGTTCCGTGAGGGTTCCCGCCGCTTGCTGTGGCGTGGTGGGGCTAAAACCCACCTTTGGGCGCGTATCCCGTCAGGGTTTATTTTTGTTCGTTAGTAGTTTGGATCATCTGGGATTTTTTAGCGGCAATGTGGCGGATATGGCGGCTATTTGGGGTCTTTTTGCCAAAAATAACCTTAAAGCCCCTTTTCATGGCTTAGAGGGCGTAAAAATAGCCCTTGCCGATGATTATTTTCAACAGGGAGCCAAACCGGAAGTACTCGAGGCGGTGACAGCGATCGCCGAACGTTTAGGAGTGACCAAAAAAATCACCATTCCCGAAACCGCCCGCGCCAGAGCAGCCGCCCATATAATTACCGCTTCCGAGGGTGCAAATTGGCATTTACCGCGTTTACAGACCAGATTAGAGGATTTTGACCCTGCAACCCGGGATCGCTTCTTGGCAGGGGCATTAATTCCCTCTAGCTGGTATTTACAGGCTCAACGTTTTCGCCGTTGGTATCGCGATCGTCTGCGAGAGATTTTCGCCGAAGTCGATATTATCCTCACCCCGACAATTCCCTGTATTGCGCCGCCATTAGGAGTAGAAAAAATGATTATTGACGGGCAAGAGCTATTAATTAGACCCAATTTAGGCAGATTTACCCAACCTTTTTCTTTTATCGGTTTGCCTGCTCTTTCTTTGCCGATTAAACGTCCATCCCAGCTACCTTTAGGTTTGCAAATCATCGCCGCACCCGATCGCGAAGACTTAATCCTAAGGGTAGCTAGGGTTTTAGAGGAAATGCTCATAGATATCCCGCATAAGTGAGATCTTAAGGGCGCACTTAACTCTAAAATCCCTAATTTAAGGACATATAGGCAAAAAGGTCATTTTTCTAGTGTAAGTAAACAATCTATTCGTTTTTTCTTCTCTGAATGCTGACTACTGTCTCGGAGACTCCTTTTCAATGGTTGATCAGGTCTTATTTTCTTGAATTTAACTCGATTTCTCGACTCATTAGAACAATCCGAGCCTATAATATAATTAGTTTCGAGTCAAGAATCAATCTTTTTATTGCCATCTATCTGCAAGGAAATCTATGAAAATTGTCATCCCGATCCTATTTTATAGCAAAGGAGGAGTAGAAAGAGTCATTATCTCTTTGATACCTAGCTTATTAGAATACGTCGAACAGATTATTATCGTCCTCCCTCGTAAGGAAATTGAATATTTTAGATCTTTAATGCCCGATTCCGATAAACTCATCTACGAAAATTTTGATTTTTATCCCCATAGTTTTGAAACAAAATTAATCTATTTCTATGGTCTTCTAGCGAACTTTTATAAAACCCTAAGACTAACTTTTATTTATCATATTTTCTCTCGTAGAATTGGACTTTTACGCAGCGAAGCAAGAATTAATCAGATTATCAAGAGTTATCAAGCTGATCATTGTTTGTATGGGATGACTAATCGGATTTCTCCCCCCAATGTCAAGGTTACTTTAAGTGGCATTATTTATGATGTCTTTTGGCAATTTGCTCCCTTAACTTACTCAGAATCTTATCAAGAACCCTACAATGAAGCGTTAAAAGAATGGTTAGATCGGGCTGATCTACTGTTCACAATTTCCCAAAAAACTAAAGAAGATGTTTTAAAAATTTTTCCTAATGTTACCTATGCTAGTAAATTAAAAGCTGTACTTTTAGCTGGATTTATCGAGGAGTCTAATCCCAAGAGCGATTTAGTCAAAAGTGAGCTAGTTACTTTTTATTTTCCCTCCTCTTTTGGTATTTACAAAGATCATACAACTTTGCTCAGAGCGGCCATTACCCTAGGAAAAAAAGGTTTAAAATTTCAAATAGTTTTTATCGGTAAAGAAACCGATAATCTAGTTAATGGAAATCTGCAATTGTCTCAACAGTCCCAAACCCAAGAATACCAAGACTATCTCAAAGAATGTACCCAACTTTATCAGGAAAATAAAGAAATTTTTGAGAGTCATATCAAGGGATTAGGTTATCAAGACTATGAAACCTTGCAATTTTATTATCAAATCTGTTCCTGTGTGGTATTTCCCTCAAAATACGAAGGTTTTGGATTAGCAATAGCAGAAGCAATTTTACAGGGTATTCCCGTTATCGCCTCCGATTTAGAAGTGTTTCAAGAACAGGTAGAATTATATAATTGTCCCGAAAGAGTGCAATTCTATCCTAGGGGAGATGCGGACAGTTTAGCCAACTGTTTAGAGCAATTTATCCTCAATCCAATTCCTCGCTTGTTACCCGAAGATATTCCCAATAAAATTAATTTCTGGACGTGGGAAGATGTGGCTAAAAAATATGTAGAACTACTGAAAGAAAATGCAGGTTACTGATCTCTATATCTACCCGATTAAATCCTGTCGAGGTATTCAATTATCCCAAGCTGAAGTGACTCCTAAAGGTTTACTCTGGGATCGGGAAATGATGTTAGTGGATGGCAAGGGTAAATTTATCACCCAAAGAGAATATCCGCAGTTAGCCACCGTTTCTGTCACCATAACAGAGGATAATTTTTCTCTGAAAACATCTCAAGATTCCCTGACTTTTCAGCCTAATTTCACAGGAGAAAAAAGAGCGGTTCAAATCTGGGAATCCCAAACCATAGCCATGGATCAAGGGGATGAAATTGCCGAATGGTTCGAGAAAATTCTGGACATTCCTTGTCGTTTATTGCGACAATCTCCCGATTATCCACGTCCTGTGAATCCTCGCTATGCAGGGAACGATCATACTCCCGTCAGCTTTGCCGATGGTTATCCAATTTTATTAACTAATACTGCTTCTTTAGAGAACTTAAATCGGCGTTTAGTTGCACCGGTGCCGATGAATCGTTTTCGGCCTAATATTGTTATTAGTAGCGATCGAGCTTTTAGCGAAAGTAGTTGGCAAAAGATCACAATTGGAGAGATAAATTATGCTCTGGTTAAACCCTGTAGTCGCTGTATTATTACCACCACCGATCAAGAAACAGGTAGGAGAAATCCCCAACAGGAACCTTTAAAAACCTTAAGCACTTTTCGCCGTTTCCCCGGGGGCATCATGTTCGGAGAAAATGTCATCCCCGAAAAGACAGGTACAATTAAAGTCGGCGATCCTATTACCGTAATCTAGGGAGATGGGGGTGATTGGTTATCAGTTATCAGTTATCACCGAACAGGTGTGAGTTTTTAGTTCACTGATTACTGCTCACTGTTCACAGCAAAAAACTCCCCACTCCCCACTGATAACTGTGCCGGTATCAAGGTTAAGATAAATAACCATAAGAACAATACTTGACTAGAGACACTGAAACCATGCCCCTTGATACCGCATCGATTTTAGAAGTATTACGTCCCGTTCAAGATCCAGAACTGCAAAAAAGCTTAGTGGAATTGAACATGATCCGCAATGTGGCGATCGATGGCGGAAAAGTTAGCTTTACCCTAGTTTTGACCACTCCTGCCTGTCCTTTACGCGAATTTATCGTGGAAGACTGCCAAAAAGCCGTTAAACAGCTGCCCGGGGTGGAAAGTGTCGCCGTGGATGTAACTGCCGAAACCCCGCAACAAAAAGCTTTACCCGATCGCCAAGGCGTGGAGGGGGTTAAAAATATTATCGCCGTTTCCAGTGGTAAGGGCGGTGTGGGAAAAAGTACCGTGGCTGTCAATATCGCCGTCGCCTTGGCTCATTTAGGGGCAAAAGTGGGGCTATTAGACGCGGACATCTACGGCCCCAACGCGCCGACAATGTTGGGCTTAAATGACGTACAAGTGACCGTACAGGGTGCAAATGGCGAGATATTGGAACCCGCTTTCAACCATGGCATCAAAATGGTTTCCATGGGCTTTTTGATCAACCCCGATCAACCGGTAATCTGGCGCGGTCCGATGTTAAACGGCATTATCCGTCAGTTTCTCTATCAAGTCAACTGGGGCGATTTAGACTATTTAATCGTCGATATGCCTCCCGGTACTGGGGATGCACAATTAACTTTAATTCAATCGGTCCCCCTAGCCGGTACGGTGATTGTCACCACTCCCCAGACGGTTTCTTTAATTGATGCGCGTCGGGGTTTAAAAATGTTCCAACAGCTAGGGGCGCGGGTTTTGGGTATCGTGGAAAATATGAGTTATTTTATTCCCCCCGATCAGCCCGATCGCTCCTATGATCTATTTGGGTCCGGTGGTGGGGAAAAAACCTCCCAAGAATTGGGTATTCCTTTACTGGGATGTGTGCCTCTGGAAATATCCCTCCGGGAAGGCGGTGATACTGGTGTACCAGTAGTTTTAGGGCAACCAGAATCGGCCTCAGCTAAGGCCCTAATAGCGATCGCTCGTCAGGTGGCGGCGAAAGTATCCGTAGCAGCCTATAGTTAGGGTTTGCGGCGAAAAGTTTTCCCTAGGGGCAGGGTGTGGGGTGTAGGGTGTGGGGTTTTACCCATTTTCAGGGAAAAAGTCCAGGAATTTTCCCCCCGATCACTCCCAAGACCGGTACTTTTGGATTTCAAAAAGGTCTAAAAGTATTATCGAACAATGTTTTTAGATTGATTGAGCAAACCCTAGTTAGTCAGTAAATGTGGGGAGAGAAATGGTGAGAAGACAGTCCCTTGTTAGTAGGAAACTAAGCGGTTTTAGTGAGCAGTTTAGCTTTATTTTCCGGGATATAGCCCAAATTGATTGGCTTTTGTTCGTTTTGGTGACGGGTTTAACCGTTTTCGGTGGTTTAATGATTCGTAGTGCCGAAAGACATACCACTGCTCTCGATTGGTGGCAACACTGGTTATTCGGATGCGTGGGATTGGCGATCGCTTCATTTCTGGCCCGTTGTCGTTACGAAAGTCTGCTGAAATGGCACTGGTTAACCTATCTTCTCACCAATCTCTCCCTAATTGCGGTAATTGTCCTAGGGGTGACGGCGAATGGGGCGCAAAGTTGGATTAATATCGGCAGTTTTAACGTGCAACCGTCGGAATTTGCCAAGGTAGGTTTAATTATCACCCTGGCAGCCCTCCTACATCATCGTCCCGCCGATCATCTTTTTGCGATCGCTCGTGTCTTTGTCGTCACTGCCATCCCCTGGGTGTTAATTATGGCGCAGCCGGACTTGGGGACAGGATTAGTCTTTGGTGCAATTACCCTAGGCATGATTTACTGGGCTAATGCCAAACTCCCTTGGATGATTATCCTCTTATCTCCCATCCCATCGGTTTTTCTGTTTAATTTACTTTTTCCTGCTTGGATTGTTTTAGCAATTATCATCGCTGTACTTGCTTGGTTTACCCTTCCCTACCGTTTTTTATCTACTTTCATCGTGGTGGCAACTAATCTGGCAGTGGGTAAATTAGGCGAGGTTTTTTGGGGTTTATTAAAAGAATATCAAAAAGATCGTTTAACCCTATTTCTTGACCCAGAAAAGAATCCTTTGGGGGGAGGTTATCAATTAATTCAATCCCGCATTGCCATCGGATCCGGAGAATTATTGGGACGGGGATTACACCAAGGCACCCAAACCCAATTAAATTTTATTCCCGAACAACACACCGATTTTATCTTCTCCGTAGTCGGGGAAGAACTCGGTTTTGTCGGCAGTATTCTAGTTTTAATAGCTTTCTGGTTAGTTTGTTGGCGTTTGTTAGTTATTGCTAATACTGCTAAAGAAAACTTCGGTTCTTTAATAGCGATCGGTGTTCTCTCGATGATCGCTTTTCAGGCAATTCTTAATATTAGCATGACCGTGGGATTGGCCCCGATTACAGGGATTCCTCTACCCTGGTTAAGTTATGGACGTTCATCTTTATTAACCAATTTTATCGCCTTGGGTTTAGTGGAATCCGTGGCTAATTATCGCCCCCGCAAGCGTTTGTACTAAGTAGTCGTGCAGCTATCAGTTATCAGTTATCAGATTTGAGTTTTAAGTGTGCAGTATTAAATCCCACTTTCCGCACTTCTTAACATTCAATTGATGATTTTTACTAATATATTGCTGACCACCCCTTGCTAGTAAGGATTATAACTACAATGATGGATTTTGATCAAGGTGAAGAATTGTAAACATCTTGAGGAGTGTAAAAATATATAAAAGTATATGAAGCGGTGCGGAATGTCTGCTGTTAAGGCACTATGCTGGATCACGATATTTTTTAACACACATAGTTGTCATGCCTAATTTTTCGCACACTTGCAGCAGTATCAACTACGACCCTAACAGCACAATCCTGAGTGCTGAGTGCCAAGCTCGCGATGGAGAATGGATGCCCACCGAACTGAGGCTTAGTGACCATATCGGTAATATAGATGGGGAATTGCAGTTCGGGGATCAAAACTTCCAAGAAACCTGCCAAGATTGCCACCTTGAGTTCGAGAATGGAGACCAATCTGTATGGTTGGTGTGTACTTGTCAAACAATGAATGGGGAATGGAAACCTACGCAAATACTGTTAGACAGTCAGATCGATAATAACGACAGCCAACTGGAAATAGGATAGGGTAGGGGAGGACGCAAGAAATCCACGATTCCGCTATCTGTTGGGTAGAAAACCTACACTTGCCCGCAAGAAAAGTGTAGGTAGTTCACCAAATGTTGGAGAACGGTTAGAAATCCTCAATGCTCAGGAGCGGATGGACAACCCGCAGTCTTGTGAATATTCGATTCTGACGACTAAACTGGAATTAGTCGCCACCTACCCAGTCCCAGTCTCTCAGAATACTGCCAGCTATGGCCAGAAAGCTCTGAGATAACGTAAGAACTACTTGACCCACTTTTGTTACTGTGCCACTTTAGTTACTGTTTACTGGTCACTGAAAAACCCCCATCTCTCAATCTCAGTCATCCTCAAAATGATTAGCTAGTAGGAATTTTTGACTGGTATTCAACTCTTGCCAAAGCTGGTTAATTTTCTCGTAAGCTTCCGTGGAGGTAAGTTTTCCCCCCGTGTGTAAACCAGCGATAAAAGAGACTCTCAGGGCGAATTCCTGCAAATTAGCGTTAAAAACCAAATTTTGTGGCGTAAATAAACCCCTGTAGCTGGTTTTAGGGTAGAGAAAGTTATCTTTAGAATTGAATTTTTCCATTGTCACCGACCCCCCAGTATAGGATACCTAACATTATTATACTACTTAACCTTTTGTTAACTTAAGCTTAACCTAAGAATTTGAACTTGTCTCTGGATTCTTAAGAGAGTAGCTGCTGAACTTGATTAGCCGCCGCTATCCCAGAAGTTAAAGCCGTTTCTAGGGAAGAATTTCTCGATAAATCTCCCCCTTGACACCAATCACCACAGGCAACTAGAGGTAAAGGACTATTAACACTTAAACAGGGTACAGCTAAACCCTGACGGACTAAAGCATAACGCCAACGGTGAATCCAGGACCAATCGGGGAGAGGCAAAGAAGCACGAGCGAGCAAATATAGCTTAACTGCTTCTAAATCCTCGCTATCGAGATATTTAACCGCAAAATCTCCACTACTATGCACAACAAAGACATAATCAGGGGATGATTGCCGTTTACTGCTATCAAGTCCTAACCAAGCGATATCGGTGGAGGGAGCAACTGCGGGTAAAGAATCGCCATAACCCACCATTACCGTTAAACAGGGATCGTAAACGATCGATCGCAATTCTGGCATAGTGGTTATATGAGAGTTTTCTAACAATAACGCTGCTTGCGGGGCGGGAATAGCTAGGACAATCACCGAAAACTCTCCCCGAATTTGACCGTTATTGTTTAAAACCCATTTTCCTTGACGATTTTCCAGACGAGTAACCAAAAAATCTCGTTCAATTTCTAAACCTTGAGCTAAAAATTTCGCCACGCTATTGATGCCAGAAGGAGCAACATAGCTAGAATCAAACCAAGAAGTAACTATATTCTCTCTCAGGAGATTATCGATTAAAGCCGCCGTTTTTTCCCCCTGAACAGTCAAAAAAGGCAAGCCATGATCCACAGCCATCTCTTGATTCGCTCGATTAACCCGTCGCGTGGCTAAACGACCACCAATGCCTCTAGACTTATCAAATAGCTTAACAGTATAACCTCGATCGCACAACTGACGAGCGCAGGTTAACCCGGCTAAACCCGCACCAATGATCCCAACCTTAATCGAAAAATTTGTCACTAGCCTTCCTAATCCTGTAAACCCTTGAGTTAATATTATTAGTAATCGGCACTAGCGAAACTGATTTAATTATTGGGGACCAGGAGGAAAAACCACATTGGACGAACTACGCACAGCTTTGGAGTTAGCCACCGAGGAGGAACTACAGCAAATCACTAACATCCTCTTTTGCCGTCGTTTTAACCCTCTCGATTATCTACGAGCGCCGGATGCAATCGCCGTTCAAAGTCAAGATTGGGAAAGTTGGTTAGATAGCGTCGAGGATCGTTTTCGTTACCTGGCTGCCGATGGTGTGACAGTATTAAAAGGTCAAACGGAAAAAGTTAGTTATCGTCAAATTCTCGTCCGTGTCTGTCATTTTCTCAAGGTTCCCTACTCCCAAAAAATGCCAACAACAGAAATTGAAGCGGAAATCTATCTTCATCTGGTTAACAAAGCTTGGAAACGTCTCCCCCCATCGGAACAAAAATCCCTCTCGATTCAAATTCAAAAGGCGCTCGCGGATTCCCAGACTCCCCAACCCTTACCGGTTCACCTACAACACAATCCCCTTGATATAGTCCTCAAAGGTAGTAGCGTCATCGCCATTAATTCTATCCTGAAACCGATTCTGCTCAAACATATCGCCGGGCAGTTCGCTCTCCATTTTGTCCGCTATCAAGGGGCAAAAACTGCCCTAGTCCAGGGTGGGACAATTGTTAATCAAATCGCCCTACAAACGGCTAAACAGGGCATGACTAGGGCGGCAGCCCGCTACGGAGCCGTGAGAACCGTGTTAAGTTTGGTAGGACCGGCTTTATGGGGTTGGTTTATTGCTGATCTCGGTTGGAAGGCGATCGCTACTGATTACGGCCGGATTATCCCGACTATTTTTGCCCTTGCCCAAATTCGTCTGACTCGTGAGGATTTCCCAAACCTCACGATTTAGGTTTCTGCTTCTTTCCCTTGCGGGGTTCCGCACCTGCCTTAACAGATTTACTCTGTTCTGGTCTTATGGTCGCTCTACAGACTGACACCGCAAGCCCTGCGGCCAAAATATTTTTACTGGCGTTAATATCTCGGTCATGGTGTGTCCCACAGTTCGGACAGTCCCACTCTCGAACATTTAACGGCAGCTCTTTCACAATATACCCACAATTACTGCACCGTTTAGAACTGGGAAACCATCTATCTATTTCGATGTAATTTCTGCCGTACCAACGGCATTTATAGGCTAATTGTCGAATGATTTCTCCCCAACTAACGTCAGATATTGCCTGAGATAATTTCGGGTTTTTGACCATATTCTTGACGGCTAAATTCTCAACCACAATCGTTTGGTTTTCACGAACTAATTGAG
>VYMC01000070.1_pt1 | contig 56312 bp, 55 predicted proteins | sample 5115301 | NCBI WGS metagenome assembly VYMC01 (sample SAMN12291802, study PRJNA351875) | freshwater metagenome | isolation source: freshwater lake | place: USA: Michigan, Wintergreen Lake | collected 2013-08-08 | reverse complement strand
TGGCTCTGTGTTTTCTTTACCCCTAGACTAATTCACTGCTTTTCTTTTCTATATACCCAACTTAATCGATTGATAAATTCGCTATTAGAATCCGTTTTTCCCTGCCATTTCTGTTTTACCCTTCCCTAGAGTGACAAAAGAGGGATATATCGCTTTTCTAGGACTCTAGGCAGAGGAATGATAGTAGCGAAAGACATACATTTTAGCCATTAAACTACTTTGTTAGTAGAAGGTGTAAAGGCAAGCCGTGATTGGGTTGTCGCTCTTGGAGATGTCTGATCAAATTAATTGCCCGATAGTCTAAAAAGGCTTCAGATCGGTTCATTATGAGCTTATATTTCCATAATCTTATCGGCAGCTCAGTGGAGTAACAGGCGGTAATTTTGACAAATTGGTTAATTAACTATTGAGTTAAAAATAGGCGATTTCAAGAGGAAGGAGGCAATTCTAAGGGGATAGCCCCGATTATTCCCTTACGAAAATCATTGAGTAACTGCATAGCTGCCCTTTCTTTATCTTCTTGATATTTGAGATTGGCCAATTTTTCGATAAAATCCTCCCCGGTTATGTCTAGAGTATTCAACCCATAACGAGATTGTAAAAGTCCTTCATACTGTAATTCTATTAATAAATCGACAAAAGCCGCCGCTATCCTTTGGTTATCATAACCAGCATCCCCAATATCCTCACAGATAGCTAATTTCACCGCATCCTTTTGATTTTCTAAACGGGAAGGAATCACCCCCGGCGCGTCTAATAATTCTAAGGTGTCGGAAATTCGTACCCATTGTAATTGTCGCGTTACTCCAGCCCGGCGGGCGCTGGCGACGACTTTTCGCCCTAATAAACGGTTAATCAGAGCAGATTTGCCCACATTGGGAAACCCGATCACCACGGCCCGCACTGGACGCGGTAACATTCCTCTTAGTTGACGTTTTTGGTTAATTTCATCGCCAATTTTTTCCGCCGCTTTGATAATTGCTTTAACTCTTTCTCCCTGTTTAGCGTTAGTAAAATAGACGGTTTCTCCTTGACTTTTAAACCATGTTACCCATTGTTGCTGGGCAGATTCGGGAATCATATCGAGACGATTTAAGATTAATAAGCGCGGTTTATTGCCAATCCAATCGTCCACCTGGGGATGATGGGAAGCTAAAGGAATGCGAGCATCGCGCACTTCTAGGACCACATCCACGAGTTTAAGATGTTCCTTGAGTTTTCTTTCCGCTTTGGCAATATGACCAGGATACCATTGAATTAACGACATGGGAGATGAGAGTATAAAATTAAATTTTATCAGGAATAGTCCCTAGATAGCTAAGTGGGTAGGTGTTAAAAATTATCAGATTCCTCCTTATTAAGCTATCCATTAGTTACATCTTTCTTAACATAAAATTTGACAAAAAGAGAAAAGTGTGCCAGATGGCTCAAGGGAGTTCTATGGCGGAACTAAGTAGCTGGTTATAATTAGGGTTTGCGGCAAAAAGTAGGGGCGAAGCATTCGGATAGAAAATCTCTGGTTTCATCGATAGGTTATTGCCCGAATGCTTCGCCCCTACACCGACGCGGGCCGATGAAGACGCAAGGTTTTGAAGCACGATTCTCTCAAAATCTTGCACCTGTTTCGCGAGAAAAACCACAAAACCCTTACCTTGCCTACATTTCACATTTATTCAGCAAGCCCTAATTAAATTAAAGATAGATTTTAGGTTCGATCCCCTTAATAAGGGGGGTTGACAATTGTTAACACCTACCTACTTATTTTTTGCCTCTTGCCTGACTGGGAGTCGCAAGTCTAAGCTAAGGATAGCCGGCCAACCCGTACCGACCACCGGATAACTGACAGAATGAACGATTCTAACGCTAATGCTCCCGCTCAATCCTCAGAAGAGACGATAGATGAAACCAATTGGGTAGATCTGGGGGAAGAAGGGAAACCCCTAGATAAACCCACTGCTAAACCTATCCAACCATCTCCCCTCAAGTCTATCTCTACCCTGATCACGGTGGAGACGGCTTTTTTGGCCAGTGCTACCAGTTTAATCTGGTTAATTGATTATTATTTTCCCCTCGGACCGTTATTAAGGGTTTTCTTCCCGATTCCTATCGCTTTAGCCTATTTACGTTGGGGCGCTCGCTGTGCTTGGATGACAGCATTAGTTTCTAGTTTACTTTTGTCGGTGTTGATGGGACCGACTCGCAGTATTGTCTTTTTGATTCCCCACGGCTTGATGGGGGTACAATTGGGGCTATGCTGGCGCCGGGGTGCGCGCTGGGAATTTTCTATCTTGACTGGGGGACTGTTGGGGGCTTTTGGTTTATTCTTTCGTTTTTGGCTGTTTTCAATTCTTTTAGGCGAAAATCTCTGGTTATATGTGATTACCCAAGCGACTAATTTTATTGATTGGATTTTCACCCAGTTAGGGATTCTCGCTAAACCGACGCTGCTGCAAGTGCAATCGATAGCAGTTGTGGGCATATTTGTCAATAGTTTATTATACTTATTTGCCGTGCATTTAGTGGCCTTATTAGTTCTTGATCGCCTCGGTAATCCGATTCCTCGTCCGCCCAAATGGGTGCAAGTCATACTAGATTATGAGTGATTATTTAGCACTTTATGGTCAGTATCTCCAGTCAACTGTTAATCGATCGTTTTTCCCCGATTATTCTCTACGAAAATATTGCCGCTAATCAAGGCGGTAATTTAGCCGCGGCCTGATGGTTAAAGGGGAAAGGTTATCGACTATACCGTTATCGTCCTTACTGGCAAGAATTGCTATAAATCGAGTCAGAAGCCGATTTTCAGGGAATTTTGAACGTTATCGCCTTGCCCGAACAGTAATTAAGAGATTAAGGAAACCGTCAATCCAGTCATCTCGTCGATAATCCTAACTAGACTAGCGGGTTAATTAATTCTTGAGAAAGCCAAAAGGGGATAAAAAGGGAATTTTCGCCTAAAAAGTCAGCTATATAGCTTTTTAGGTCGATTTTATCGCATCTGATTGCTCCTGACTGCTGAATTTGAGCTACTGACTCCTTTCTTGCCCCGAAAAATTTATCTTGACTAGGGGACTTATCATCTTGTCAGAGAGTGACCGAGTGAGTTATAGTCGTCTATAAGACTCGATTAAAGCATTTCTTAAAAGAATCGTGGTTTTTGGAAAATCGAAAAGTGCGCTATTTTTCCCGTCCACAGAAACCCGTTGCCGAGGGGAGTAACTCAAAAACTCCTTTTTTTCCTAGATTCTGATAGACAGAACCGGCGGAAACGGATAAAAAATGCTGTTATCGAGCAAGACTCAGGGATTAATTGAAAATCTCGTCTCTTGGCTGTGCTTGTCTAATTGTGGGTCAAGCCGGCACTTGCCAAACAGACTTAACAACTGAAACCAAGACTCAGTTCCCACGTCTGGGGGGCAGATGAATATCAAGATGAGGCTTTAACGATGCGGACTCATCTTCTTAGAACTTTCTTAACAAGACCAGATTTCCAGAAGTAGCCTCAAAACATAGACAAATAGCCCATGGTCAGTCGCTTTTGAAACCGAAAGATTGAGGAAATTGAATGCCAAAACAAATAATCATAGCCGAACAACACCATATAGCGGCTGTTTTTTGGGAAGATCAAATTCAGGAATTAGTTGTAGCCACAGGTAATCAACAGGTGGCCGACATCTATTTAGGATTAGTAGAAAACGTCATCCCCGGGATAGATGCAGCCTTCGTCAATATTGGCGACGCGGAACGCAATGGCTTTATTCATGTCACCGACCTGGGCCCTTTAAGACTGAAAAAAACCGCCGGCGCTATCACGGAATTACTGGCCCCCCAGCAAAAAGTGCTGGTGCAGGTAATGAAAGAACCCACCGGCAACAAGGGACCGCGACTAACGGGAAATGTCACTCTCCCCGGTCGTTATCTGGTATTGATGCCCAATGGTCGCGGGGTGAATCTTTCCCGTCGCATCCGCAGTGAAGACGAGCGCTCCCGTTTACGAGCTTTAGGGATTTTGGTCAAACCAGCAGGGATGGGGTTGCTGGTACGCACCGAGGCCGAAGGCAAAGCGGAAGAGGCGATTATCGAGGATTTGGAATTTCTGCAAAAACAGTGGGAGAGCATCCAACAGATGGCCGTCAGCAGCCGCGCCCCAGCCCTGCTTAACCGCGATGATGACTTTATTCAAAGGGTTTTGCGGGATATGTACAGTGCCGATGTCAATCGCATTGTTGTTGATAACCCGATGGCGGTAAAACGAGTTAAACAGCAATTGACGAACTGGGGCGGCGGCAAAGCTCTCGAAGGGGTTTATATCGACTCCCATCGGGAAATCCAGCCAATTCTCGACTATTTCCGGGTTAACGCCGCCATTCGCGAGGCCCTGAAACCCCGGGTTGATTTACCCTCCGGCGGCTACATTATCATCGAACCGACGGAAGCTTTAACGGTAATTGATGTTAACTCCGGTTCCTTTACCCGTTCGGCCACGGCCAGGGAAACTGTACTCTGGACTAATAGCGAGGCCGCCACAGAAATCGCTCGACAACTGCGCTTGAGAAATATCGGCGGTGTGGTGGTGGTGGACTTCATCGATATGGATTCCCGTCGTGACCAGTTGAAACTGTTGGAATTGTTTAATAAAGCCCTGAAAAGTGATAAGGCCCGGCCTCAGATTGCCCAATTATCGGAATTGGGGTTAGTGGAATTAACTCGTAAGCGTCAGGGGAAAAACATTTATGAATTATTCGGCAAAACCTGTGACCATTGCGGCGGCCTGGGCCATTTAGCCCATCTACCCGGAGAGGGCAGCGCCATCGCCCTGGAAACCCCCCCCCTTAGCCGCGCGGAAAAAGAAACCCTTGTCATCGCCCCAACTAATACAAAAGTTCTGCCCGATAAGAGCGCTCCTAGCGTTGCGGCGGCCGAACCCTATCTAGAAGTTTTCTCCGAATTTGAGGTCGAAGAAAACGCCCAAGAGATAGATCTTTCCTTCCATCCCAACTATCAAGAACAGGTTAATAATTCTCGTCGTCGCCGTCGTCGTCGTCCCTCGGAACTGTTACTAAAAGAGGAACGGGGCGAAAAAGCCTCTACTAACGGTGTTAACAACGAAATCGAGCCGGAATCAGAATCCCAACGCCTTGAGGAAAAACGAGAACGCCCGGCCCGTCTCTCGAAACGAGGAGAAGATACCAGCACTGCCAAAAATATCCCCGTCACCGAACGGGAGCGGGTTTCCGTGGAAATGACCCCCATAGAACAGGAAGTTTATTCTTTAATGGGCATTTCTCCCCTGATTCTGGTGGATAAGGAGTTTAAAGACCCGAAATCGGTGATTGTTTCCGTGAAACTGCCAGGGGAAAGAGAAGCGGAAAACCCAGAAACCTCTGCCACTCCTGAAATATCCTTGACTCCTACCCCAGAAGCTGAGGTCGCACCGGTCGAAGGGATGGAAACTGGCGAGGAAGCCGAAAATCGTTCCTTGGTGCGCCGTCGTCGTCGTTCCACCACTAGCGAAGTTAGTCAGGAAATCAACCAAGAAGCTAGTCCGCCAGTGAGTTTTACGCCCGAACCGATTGGGACCGAAACTCCAGTTTTTCTCGGCGAAGTCATTCCTTTAGAAACCCCGGTAAGCGCCGAGGTGACGGAGGAACCACAAGTAGAGGCTGAAACTGCGGTGCTGCGTCGTCGTCGTCGTCGTTCTTCCGCCACTGTCGATGAGTCATGAGCGCAGAACCCTTAATTGCTGGTGTCGATGAAGTGGGGCGCGGGGCTTTATTTGGCCCCGTGGTGGCGGCGGTAGTGGTCACTGTCCCCTCTGGTTTTCTGCGGCTGTGGGAGTTGGGGGTAAAAGATAGTAAGCAACTTAGCCCCCAAAAACGGCAAAAATTGAGCCAGCAAATACAACGGGATTTTGTTTGTCGCATCGGTTATGCTACGGTGAAAGAGATCGATCGCTTGAATATTTTTCATGCCTCCCTACTGGCAATGAGCAGAGCTATCGGGAAATTACCCCTTTCCCCCAGTCTCTGTTTGATCGATGGCAAGCACATTATTAAAGATTTGTCAATCCCCCAAAAGGCGGTAATTCAGGGAGACCAACAATCGCCGGTAATTGCGGCGGCTAGTATCGTGGCCAAAGTCTGGCGCGATGACTTAATTGCTCGTTGGCACGGACGCTATCCCGATTATGGACTCCCTCGTCACAAGGGTTATGGCACTGCTCAACACCTAGAAGCGATTGGCAACCATGGACTTACTTCTCAGCACCGGCTCTCTTTTAGTCCCTGTCAACAAATCCGCGTCAGTCCCCACTCAAGGGCGGAGTGGGGTGGGGATGGCGATTGAGCGGTTTATTCACTGATAACTGATGCCAGGGCCTGACGAGCAATTTTTGTGACGTAGAGGGTGACGGCAACGGTAGCGATAAAACCAATAAGGCGAATAGTCCATAGTAAAACTGGGTTAGTGGCTGGTGCCGAAGTCCCGATAGTGGCAAGACTGCCCGCTAAAGAGCCAATATAGACATACACTATCGTCCCCGGAATCATGCCCGCGCAACCTAGTAGATAATCTTTCAGAGAAACCCTGGTGACACCATAGGCATAATTGAGCAGAGTAAAGGGAAATATAGGAGATAAACGGGTTAAAAGCACTATTTTTAAACCTTCTTTCCCCACAGCTTCATCGATAGCTTGGAATTTATTATTACCTTGAATTTTTTCCGCCACCCACCCCCTAGCCAGATAACGTCCCACCAAAAAAGCGGCAGTAGCGCCGATAGTTGCCCCGATAAAGACGTAAAAAGAGCCTAAAACCAAGCCAAAAACCACACCAGCCCCTAAAGTCAGGATTGAACCGGGAAAAAAGGCCACAGTAGCTAGAGTATAGATAATTATAAACGCGAACGCTCCCACGGCTCCCAAACTATCCACCCAAGTTAAGACATGGAAAAGAATAGTTTGAGGATTAAAACCGGTGGAGGCACTGGATTCGAGGGCAAAAGCGGGGGGAGTAGTCAGGAGAAAAACAAGGCTAAATGTAGTTAATAACAGTAAATGCCTGATAATCACAGTTTTTCCCGAGGACAAAAACTTGGAACTAATCATAAAAGGTCCCTATAAGAAATGAAAAAAGAGAGATTGAACTACAGAAGCGAATTAAATAGAACTGGGGGCTATTCTACCGCGATTATCATTGTTTAGACCAGAAAGCCAATCCTGAAAATTCCCAGAAAATCCCCCTCTCTGGGAGAAGATAAGACAAGCAACAGCCAGGTAATTTTTGCCGTTTACTTGATAAGCTAGGACGCATCTTAACCGCCTATCCTTAGATTAACTGAATCTCCCCTAATCCCTTTACTTTTGCCTCTTGCCTCATCTCAATCAGCAATTTAAATGCGCGGGCAGCTTATTACACCTTGCCATCTCTGGGGAAAAAATGTCACAATTAGAAATAATTAGCATTCGATATAGCAATTAATCTATGAAAATCACCCCCAAGGTCAAAGCCCCTACGTTCCTGCAAATGGCACAATGGATCATTAATCCCGTAGCTTTTATGGAAAATGCCGCCCGCAAGCATGGCGATATTTTTAGCACAAAAGTGGGTTTAACTGTAGATAATTTTATCTTTGTCAGTAGTCCTGCGGCCCTACAACAGGTTTTAACTAATGACCGTAAAAAATTTTCGGCACCGGGGGAAGCAAATCGGATTATTGCACCGATTATTGGTGATTATTCCGTCGTCATGTTAGACGGAGACATCCACAAAAAACGCCGTCAGCTTTTATTGCCACCTTTTCACGGGGAAAGAATGCGTTTCTACGGCGATTTAATCCGCGATATTACCCTAAGAGTGATGGCAGAATTGCCCGAAAATCAACCTTTTAAGGCTCGTTCAGCGACCACGGCGATTGCTTTACAAGTAATTATGGAGGCAGTTTTTGGAATTAGTCAAGGGGAACGTTATCAAACCATGAAAAAAGTTCTGGCTGAGATGCTCGATATTTTTAACTCTCCGGTGATGGCTTCTTTGCTATTTTTTCCAATTTTGCAGGCTGATTTTGGTGCCTGGAGTCCCTGGGGAAAATACCAGCGTTCCCAAGCAAAAATTGATGATATTATCTATACAGAAATTGCCGAAAGAAAAGCTAATCCTAACCCCAATTGCACCGATATTTTGTCACTACTGATGTCGGCCCGGGATGAAGAAGGCAACCCGATGAGTGATAAGGAATTGCGCGATGAATTAATGACCTTATTATTCGCAGGTCATGAAACCACGTCCACCGCTATTTCTTGGGTGCTCTACTGGACCCATCGCTATCCAGAAATTAAAGCAAAAATTCTCCGAGAAATAGCCACTTTAGGAGATAATCCTAACCCCATTGATATAACTCGATTACCCTATCTTTCGGCGGTTTGTTCGGAAACTTTACGCATTCATCCCGTGGCAATGTTAACTTTTCCGCGAGCAGTGGAAGAACCGGTAGAACTGGATGGTTATCCTTTAGAAAAAGGGACAATTATTATGGGTTGTATTTATCTAGCCCACCACCGCGAGCAAACTTTCCCCGATTCCCATACTTTTAAACCAGAACGCTTTTTAGAAAAACAATTCACCCCCTACGAATATATGCCTTTTGGTGGTGGAGCGCGTCGTTGTATCGGGGAAGTTTTAGCTATCTACGAGATGAAAATCGCTATCGCCACAATTTTGACCAATTATCAGTTAACTCTAGTTAATAATACCCCAGAAAAACCCAGCCGCCGCGGTGTCACCCTTGCTCCCTCGCGAGGAGTTCCCATGATTTTAAAAGGACGACGGGAACCTCTGGTGACTGCCCCCATGCTCGCCGAAATTTCTTAAAAAAACTGACAAACTATTGTACAATCAGAGTTGTGGTATCCCATATCATAACTCAGCTTTTCTGTCAATAAAATTAGGGATAATTATGGTCTTAATTCGTTTAGCTAAATTTTGGCAAATTTCCGAAAATGAAGTTACTTCTGAAAGTGTTTATTTTAACCGTCGTCGCTTTTTACAGGGGTTAATCGGAACAGGAATTGCGGGGAGTTCCCTATTATTAACTGCTTGTGGTAAATCCTCCTCCTCGGAAGCTTTAGAAAAAAGTTTGCAATTACCTAAAATTGCAGGGTTCAGCAGAAATCCGCAGTTTTTAACGGTAAATCGCCCCGTAGTTGCCGAAACTGTAGCCGGGAAATATAACAATTTTTATGAGTTCGGAGGGGGAAAAAATATCTGGTTAAAAGCGCAGAAATTACCGACGAATCCCTGGACGGTAGAAGTAGGAGGATTGGTAAAAAATCCCCAAACCTACGATATAGACACTATTAAAAAAACCTTTCCTCTCGAAGAAAGAATCTATCGTTTTCGTTGTGTGGAAGCTTGGTCAATGGTCTTACCTTGGTTGGGTTTTCCCATGAGTGCTTTAATCGCAGCAGTGGAACCCAAACCCGAAGCTAAATTCGTCCGTTTTACCTCCTTTTATGATCCCGAAATTACCAAAGGGCCAGGATTACATTTAGGAGCCTTGCCTTGGCCTTATACAGAAGGTTTAAGAATTGAAGAAATGGCCAACGAATTAGCTTTCTTTGCCGTGGGAATTTTCGGGCATGATTTACCCAAACAACACGGCGCACCCTTGCGAATGGTTATCCCTTGGAAATACGGTTTTAAAGGGGCAAAATCGATAGTAAAAATTGAATTTACCGCCAAACAACCCGCCACCTACTGGAACACAATTGACGCTCATGAATACGATTTTGAGGCTAATGTAAACCCCAGTAAACCCCATCCCCGTTGGTCGCAAGCAACGGAGAAATTTATCGGCAGTAGAAGTGATTTATCTTGGGAAATTATCGAAACTCTGCCCTATAATGGCTACGGTGAATATGTGGCTAGTTTATATAGTTAATTTCTATGATTATCCCCATTTTATTTAGTTGAAGGAAGTATTTATGGATAATAAAACCCTGTACGAAGAAGACTTTTATCTCTGGATTAGAACTACTATTAATCAACTGCAAGCCAGACAGTTTGAGCGGGTAGATTTAGATAATTTACTGGAGGAATTAGCAAGTATGGGAAGGGGTGAAAAACGAAAAATTGAAAATCTTTTGATTCAATTGCTGGTACATTTGCTGAAACTAACCTACTGGACAGGAGAAAAAGCTAGAAATGAGGGTGACTGGAAAGGAGAAATTATCAACTTTCGCCGACAAATAATCAAAGAAATTAAAGATAGCCCTAGTCTCAACCCCTATCTTTTGGAAATCTTTGAGGAATGCTATCAATTTGCTAGAAAAGAGGCTCAAGTTAGAACTCAATTACCCCTCGATACTTTCCCAGTTATTCCCATTGGTTCCCTTGAACAAATTCTCGATGAAGATTGGTTCCCTACTAATGACCACGAGTAATATATAGAGGTAAATTATGGATAATAAAACCCTGTACGAACAAGACTTTTATCTCTGGATTAGAACTACTATTAATCAACTGCAAGCGAGACAGTTTGAGCGGGTAGATTTAGAGAATTTACTGGAGGAATTAGCAAGTATGGGAAGGAGCGAAAAGCGCACAATTAAAAGTCTGTTAACCCGATTATTAGAACATTTACTTAAGCTCAAATATTGGGCGGCAGAAAGAGAGAGAAACGAAGGTCACTGGAAGGGAGAGATTAGAACTTTTCGTCTCGATATATTAGATGAACTTAAAGATAGTCCTAGTCTGAAACCTTATCTTTTGGAAATTTTTGATGAATGTTATCTTTCAGCCCGAAAAAATGCCAGTGATCGCTCTCAATTCCCCCTCGATACTTTCCCCGCTATTCCCATTGGTTCCCTTGAACAAATTCTCGATGAAGATTGGTTTCCTGCGGGCGATAATCTGGAAATATAGCCATCAGTTAGACTGCTCCATACTGCTGTAACAAAAAACAACTATCCCCCGATAGCGATCGCTAAAGGTCGAATAATTGTAAGTTTTTGTCAAGGGGTGCGGTCAGATCGAAGAATCATCGCTAGAATGAGCCTAATTGTCAGTGCGATGCCGAAGGCACTGCATAGCAGATCGCCGATCTTGTAGGGTGCGTTCCCTAATATGGCTCCCACTGCTCCAGCGATCGATTTTGGGGAACGCACCATGCCCATTGATTGAAGCTGTGGTCTAAATTTGATCGCCGATCGTGTAGTACGGGGCCTGGTGATGCTCACACAAATGATACTGAATTGCCAGATATTGGAGTTCACTACTGGCTAGATGCAGGAACGAGGCTGAAATACATTTTGAAAGTCTGGGTTGAGGATTAAAGAGCTTGCGAATTAGTAGTCAGGGTGGGCGTTTGCTCACCTTGCTTTTTCATGCGGTAATATGGAATGAGATGGTGAAAGACTGAGACTATAGCTATGACGCTCGCATCAAATAAACAAACCGCTATCATTCGTACAGAGCGAGGACTGACAATCGCAGGAACCCGCATCACCCTCTACGATGTGATGGATTATGTGACTGCTCAATATCCACCTAAGTTCATTCAGGGATTATTTGATCTGACGGAAGAGCAAATTAACACTGCCCTGGCTTATATTGAGGCTCATCGTGCGGATGTGGAAGCTGAGTACCAGCAAGTTCTCAAAGAAGCTGAAGAACTCCGACAATATTATGAAGAGCAAAATCGTGAGCGAGTTGCCCGTATTGCTGCGCAACCACCTAAGCCAGGCTCCGAGGCTGCTTGGGAAAAGCTTCGAGTGGCTAAGGCAAAGCGTGAGTCGAAAGTATGATTTTTTTGATTGATCACAATCTCAAAGGTCATGCCTTGGTTTTCTTTGGTGCGATCGCAACTCAGGGCTGGCTTGATATCGTCCCGATGCAGTTCGTCACCTTTGCAGAGATGGATTTGTCGATCAACAGTGATGACAGGACGGTTTGGCGACTTGCTCAAGAGAATCAGATGATTTTGCTTACCGCTAATCGCAGTATGGAAGGGAAAGATTCCCTAGAGCAGGTCCTGCGTGAAGAAAATACCTCAGAGTCATTGCCTGTGATCACCGTTAGCAATGCTGATCGGCTTTTGAATGATTCCGAATATCGAGGTCGGTGTGTTGAAAGTCTTGTTGAAATCGTGCTTGATATTGATACCTATCGAGGTGCAAGACGCATTTTCATTCCGTGACGCGCCGAATGCTAGAGCCGTTGAAGTCTATCTGTAGGGACACGGCATAACGGGGTCTTTATACTGAATCGGTTTTTAATAGTATGATTAACCCCCAATCCAACTTTAAAAACCTGCTCCCTTCTCCCCACTGCTGTAACAAAAAACAACTATCCCCCGATAGCGATCGCTAAAGGTCTAATAATTGTAAGTTTTTGTCAAGGGGTGCGGTCAGATATAGTAATCATCGCTAGAATGAGCCTAATTGTCAGGAATTTAGTTAAACAAGGTTTTTGGCAATAGGCTAATCTGGCTAACAGGCTTTTGGGTGTGATATAGGGAAAAGTTCTGGCGATTGCGCCTAAATGAAGTGATATACCGAAATTTGACCCATATCGTTACCCCAGAGAGTTTTATGCAGAAAGTTGACCTATAATATGTAGTTGGGTGGAATCTGAGACATCAATTAGAACATTAAATACCTCTAAAGCTGAGGCTCGTATAAAGATGTTAGAAGACAAAGCGATGATTATTATCGCAGTATCAAAATACGCTGGTGCCTATGCCAGTCTTCCGGGAGCGATAACCAGTGCGAGAAGATTGCGTGAGTGGGCTGAACAAGCTGATGAAGACTGTAATTACAAAGTTCTTTATCTAGCTGATCATGATGATGATGATGTTTATAAGAAAATTGATGTTCAACTCGTGAGAGAAAAAGTCACCGAGTTTGTTAACAATAACTTCATAGATCGACTTGTTGTGTATTTTGCTGGACATGGCATTGTTCGCTCGGCAGGTGACCAGTTTTGGCTTCTTACCAATGCGGCGAATGATCAGCGAGAGGGAATTAATGTAGAAGCTTTCAGGCGGGGTTTACTAAAATGCAATATTGGTAATGCTGATTTTGCAGGTCAATTGTGCATCATTGGTGATGCCTGTCGAAATACTGGGCGAGATGCTATCGAATTTTACGGTGATCCAATTCTGACTTCGACAGCAAACATGAATAGGCGTATTCAGCTTGATAGATTTCTGTCCACAGGGCTTGGTGATTACTCATTCCAAATCAATCAAATTGGTAGTCAAAGTGCGTACTGTCTATTTTCGGAGGTGACGCTGAGTGCTTTGCGTGGCGAAGTTAAAGAGGCAATTGACACTGAAGATCATCGATTCAAACCAGTTGTCACAAATCATAAATTAGCTGAATATTTAGAAAAAGAAGTTAGAAGTCGTGCGGCTGCAATTGGAGAGGATATGGAGCCTGATCTGCTTACTGGAATCCGTCCTCCCCATAACTTCTACAAAAAACTAAAGGAACCGATTCCCGATGTGATAGCTAGTTTGCAAGATCGGCAACTGGCGACAGCCATCCGAATGGCAATACATGATTCCCGTCCGAGAAGTAGTAATGAGCGGCTTACAGCAGTTCAAGAAGGTCTTAAACAAACTCTTTTGGGATGGCAAGGGGGACCTCCTATTTCATTATCGGAGTTTAGGCAATACCAATACCTTCTTGGTAATGGTAATTATGATTATTATGATTTTTTAACTGTGAGTGATTTTCGACCAAACTTTGTTGCTGTACCTCATGGTTCACGAGTTGACGTGGTAGAGGGACGTTGGCGATTAGAATTCTGTATAGCAGGGATTAATTGGTATGATGGTTCCCCTATTTTAATCCACCAAGATGAACAGTGGATAATTATTCCTAATTACCCCAATGTTGATACTGTCGTCTCTCGCAATTTACCTGGTGATATCTTATTCTTACGTAAAAATGGAATATGGGATACATATCTAAGTGATTTTTCAAATCTTGTTGGCAGTGTACCGTTGCGTGCCGCAGATGCTCAAAAATTTGCAGATAGGATTAGAGTGGGAAAAGAGGAATATCCTCATCAAGCGGTGACAGCAGGATATCTTTACGAATTTTCCAACGACTACGATAACATCGCTAGAACTGCCCATTATATGGCTGGCGATGGCTTTAGCAGGGTGAGAGTGGTACCGTTTGATCTCGCACTACTATGTGCGGACAAAATCTGGTGGCGTAAAAAAAACGGCAGGTTTGTTGCATATGCAAATCTACCAGCCATCGAACGCTCACAGCCGAGTGAGCAAGAAGATAATCGCCCCTACTATACCAGACGTGAATTTGAGGCACGCAAGAATGTCCGACTCTGGGGAATTGCACCAATCTTTAGTCAGGGTTGGAATTTTATGCAGACTGAGCTATACCTTGACATTCCAGATGAGATCAGGCTAATCGGCGAAAACATGAGTGGGAGATCGGCAGCAAGCTTAACAGACAAGGGACTTAGAATGTTTCTTGAAGCCTTTGACTATCGGGTTGTTGAAATTGATCCTAATATTTAACGCATTAACAAAACCTTTGACCTTTCAATATTATTTGGAGTATTTATCAATGACAACAGTTCTTTTAATTCACGGCATTAATAATCAGAATAATTCAAAGGAGAATATCGAAAAAACGTGGAGCGATGCCCTTAGAAGCGGTGCTACTAGCGCGGGACTAACGATACCCGATGATGTAAAATTCATGGCGGCGTTCTATGGAGACGTACTCTTTGAGGAAACAGAATCTTGGAACAAAAACAAACCTGCTTCAAGTCCTATGAGTGTCGAATCTCCGGACGAAGACTATGCAAATGATGAGGTTGCGGCTCTGTATCTTGAATTCCAGAAGAAATACGGTATCAGCGACGAGCAAATATCTCAGGAACTCGACGACCAGGATAATTTCCAAGCTCAAAAGCGCATGGCTAAAGGAATTCACAAGAGTTGGTTGAAAGCAATTGCACGAGCTTTGGAAAAGGTACTTCCTTCAAAGGGCAAAAGAGTAGCGAGAGCTTTTATAAGTCAAGCTGCTGCATATCTTCATAAACCTGGTTTAAAAGAGAAAATTGACGATCTTGTTATGACACAAATAATAGACGAACTGCCAAAAGACGAGAAAGTTGTTATTATCAGTCATTCACTTGGCACTATTGTGTCTTATGACTTAATGCGTCGTCTCAGACGCCAAGTAAAGGTTAAATTACTGTTAACGGCTGGTTCACCTCTTGGTATTGAGATAGTTAAACAGCGACTTGGGCCACCGCTTATCTGCCTTCCAAATGTTAATAAATGGGTAAATGTATCAGACAACGAAGATTTTGTTGCTCTTGAAACTAGGCTAACTGGCGAAACTTTTGGATGCGATAAAATTACCAATATTGATCAGTTAGATAACGGAGATGAAGATGCACACGACATTCTAAAATATCTCGCCCATGATGTTGTAGCGAAAGAAATTGTGTTGAACCTCTAATTTAGATAAACAAATTAGTGCGATCGCCGATCTTGTAGGGTGCGTTCCCTAATGCAAGTGCTACTGCTCCAGCGATCGATTTTGGGGAACGCACCATGCACATTCATTGAATCTGTGGGTTTAAGTGCGGTGTGGGCTAATCTGGCTAACACGCTTTTGGGCATGATATAAAGATAGTATGGGTGATGGTTTATCTGATGACAAAGAATGGATATGTGGGGGATGTCTTTCAGGCATTGCTTACGGCGTTGTCAGATCAGAATATGAAGAATGAATTGCGACACAACGAGAGCCTTACTGTTAAAGCGTTTTCAAGTCTGCTCTGATGCGCCATCATCTTCAAACTTGACAACGCCTGGCAAGCATTCAAGCCTGGATGTCTGTCATGGATTTAGAAACTTGGTATCAAGGGGGGAATTCTGGTTTTTTCCTATTTTGTCAAGACCTCGGTAGTTACGGTATTTTCCGAAAAATAGGGCAGTTTTCAGGCTACCCTAACCGGAAAATTAATCCCCAAAATGGGAGATAATCGCGTCGGCAAATTCGGAACATTTCAGAGGAGGATTAACGGGGGGTTCCATCAGACGCGCTAAATCGTAGGTAACTTGTCGATTAGCGATCGCTGCTGCGATGCCTTTTTTAATCAAATCGGCCGCTTCTTGCCATCCCATGTATTCCAACATCATCACCCCAGAAAGAATCACCGAACCGGGGTTAATTCGGTCTAAACCGGCGTGTTTAGGGGCTGTACCGTGGGTTGCCTCAAAAATAGCGCAACTATCGCCAATATTCGCCCCGGGTCCCATCCCTAAACCACCGACGATCGCCGCTGCCGCATCGGAGAGATAATCACCATTCAGGTTCATAGTAGCGAGGATTGAGTATTCATCGGGACGGGTTTGGATCTGTTGGAAGATACTATCGGCAATGCGATCGTTAACCATAATTTTATCTTTCCATTGGCCATTGCCGTGGGTTTCCCAGATAGCATCGAGAACACTGGTAACTTCTTGGCAGATTTTGGCTTTTTTCTCGTCGGTGAGGGCATCATAACCCGGTTCTACCATGCGGGCGTTATCTTCGATGCTCAGATCAGGGTTTTTCTCCTTATTACTCAGGATCCATGATTCCATCTCGGTGACGCACACATCCCGGAATTCACTCTTAGCTAATTCATAACCCCAATCCCGGAACGCCCCTTCCGTATATTTCATAATGTTACCCTTGTGGACGAGAGTAACTTGATTTTTCGGTTTCGGTAAAGTCAGCGCTCGTTCGATCGCCCGGCGGACTAATCTTTGGGAACCCGTCTTACTAATCGGTTTGATCCCGATACCCGCATCAAGGGGAATTTGTTTTTTACCGTGTTCGGGAGTGGCGGGAATTAGTTCGGTGTTGAGATAATTAATCAGTTTATCGGCGATTTCCGTGCCTTGTTTCCATTCGATACCGAGATAGATATCCTCGGTATTTTCCCGATAGACGATGACATCGAGTTTTTCCGGGGTTTTATGGGGGGAAGGAGTTCCCGCATAGTAACGACAGGGACGAACACAGGCATAAAGGTCAAAAATTTGCCGCAAAGCCACATTCAGGGAACGAATGCCGCCACCGATGGGAGTGGTCAAAGGACCCTTGATGGCGATACCATATTCTTTAATCGCTGTCAAGGTATCTTGGGGTAGATATTGATAAGTCCCGTAGATTTCGCAAGCTTCATCACCAGCATAGACTTTAAACCAATGGATTTTCCTTTGACCAGAGTAGGCGGCGGCGATCGCTGCATCGATAACTTTTGCGGTTGCGGGCCAGATATCGACCCCCGTACCGTCACCGCGAATGAAGGGAATGATGGGATCGTCGGGAACTAGAGGTTTTCCCTCAGAAAAAGTAATTGTCGAGCCTGTTGTCGGTGGGGTAATTTTTTCGTAGCTGACAGTCATGGGCTTCCAGAAACAGTATTTATCTATACGTTGGCAGCCTAGCGCCGTCAATATCCATACTCAGGCATTTTGGCTAATTTCTTAAAGATTCACTTGCTGGCATCAACTTCGTACCTCACCATTAAGATAACTGCCATAGTTAAGACTCTTTTAAGCTGCCCGCGTATTTAAATTGCTTGTGGAGATGAGGCAAGAGACTTCGCAGGAATTTGATGACACTTTACCTAAAATTGGGCTTTTCTAGGTTCTGTGTGAGCATGGTATAATGGTGACACAGAACAGGAGGTGGGTTATGTAGATAAATTTTGATCAACTCCTCGATTTACCGAATGTAACAGGGGTCAATTATCAAAAAATTGCTCAGACAATTTTCCTAAAGCTCGCTCTTTTAAATGAAACAATTGAATGTCCGAATTGCCATCAAATATATATACTACAAGAGCCGAAAACTCTTATCCATCAATGGATACACCCATTAACTTTTCTTAATGTACCCGTGGAATGGTAGTCATGTATGTAATACGAGTCTCAACTTAGTTGGGGTTTAACAACCTTTCTAGATTTTGTTCACAGTTCTCTTTATGTGAGAGAATGTTTAATTTTTCAGAAAGATGTAAGGCTCGTTGCCAGTGATTAATAGCGGATTGACGTTCTTTGACTATTAATTGAGGAGATTTAAAATCATTCTCCGAAAAACAGCGATCGCCCTTCTTAACCTCAGCTAAAAACGCGATCGCCTTCTCCTATCTACACAGTAAAACAGCGATCACCCCTGATTAAGCAATCGCAAATTCTGTTAATTCACGACTTGCAGGATCATGAAATGCTAAAACAATATCTTCTTTGGGAATCCCTGCTTCTAATAATTGAGAGGTGATTCCTATTTCTGTCCAATCTTGTTCAATATAAACTCTTTCATTTTTAATACGAATATGAATCTGAATATTGTTAATTTTCTTTTTGTTTATCCAACCAATAGACATCCATAGATAATGATCATGATTTTCATCAAAAATCAAACAGGTTTCTAGTTTTTTTTTGGATGAGCTATTTGCAATTTTGTCTAGCTTCGTTAAGGTATTTTGAATAATTTGGCGATAGTTAGTTAGTTTATCCGTAAGGATTCAGGTGTCTAAAATTAAGGCTTTCAGCGTTTCTTAATGAGAATGAGCATTTGTCCATAATTCCCCTAAATGCTTACACAGCAAGGGGTTGACTGCTTTTTGTATGACCTGAATCCTTACGTTTATCCATTGGACAATCTCCTCTTTTTCGATGTTGACAACTAATAAATCTAATTGGTGTCTTTTAATAACGGCTTGAATAGATTTTCGTTGGAAAAAAGTCTCATAAATTTCATCTTTGATAGCCAGATAGATTTTTTGGTATTCATCTTGCCCTAATTGAATAAGATCACGATAAAAAATATATTGTCCCAAAGCCATTTCAAAGTCTTTGATCATTGAAGGGACAAGAAAGCTTTTAATTTCAATGATAATTTTACGTTGTCTTTGTTCTTCGGAAATATATTTCTCGATCGCCAGGTCTGGATACAATTCAGCGTCTTCATATTCAATAGGATAAGGAGCAGCCGTAATTGTCCAGCCGTCTTTAATTAAGGCATTTTTAACGGCTTCATGATAGAGGTCTTTTGCTGGCATTTGCCTCCTTCTATTTTGATCACTGGATTTATTATAAGCGATCGCCCCTTCCAAATTTTTATTAAAAACGCGATCGCCTATCGGTAGATGTCCTTTCGATGTCCAATATCTAGAATAATCACCTTTTTTGCGGAATCATCTATCCCGTAAATAACGCGATAAACTCCAATCCGAATCGGCCAGCCTTCTCGTCCTGTCAGTTTGAGACACCGTAAGGATTCAGGTCATACAAACGCTGAAAGCCTTAATTTTCGTGCTTATTGAGAATAAAACTGTTAGTTTAGCGAGTTCTGAGATTTTAGAAGCCGCTCTGTGACTGCATTTGAGACACCTGAATCCTTACGAGACACCCTGCTGGTCTTGGATTGTCAGCTAATGCTCTAATCCCATCTCGAACTTTCTGATAACTATCTTGGGGAAGATTAGCTAAAGCCTTAGAAGCTTGTTTTTTAATCGCAATAGTATAATTCATTGATGACTATTTTCAATTTCGGCGATCGCCTCTTCAAAAGGAATTTCTTCCTCTTCCGAAATAGCTAAATCATAGGCTCTAATAGCATTCAATTCTTCAGAATCTTCTAGGAGTTTTCGATATTCCTCTATATCTGAAAGAATACCGATTTGATTGCGCTGTTCATCAGTAATATACTTTTGCTTTAATGGCATTGATAATTACCTTGTTTGTTAATTTTATCCCCTATTATAGCTCAAATTTCTCCTTCATCCTCAACTCAACAGCGATCGCCCTTCTCAAACTTAATAAAACAGCGATCGCTCCAATTAAAGTTAAGATGAGAAACTATACCTCAACTTATCCTAAGAATTAAAGATTAAAAAGTATTTCCTATTCTACAAACTAATGGTATTAATTTAGCTAGAGTTGAGGGTTTGACTTTAGGAAATTGGAATGCTATAATAATGCCTAAATACCAATATTCGAAATAAGTAATTATGCCATCTTTATACTTCTTAATTAAAGAATTGAATAATAATGGTAGCGAAGTAATAGATATAATTAAAATTTATTCCCCAAACACCATTAAGCAAAAAGTTATGGGAAATCCGACAGCGAGCAATCGCAGCTGGATTGCAACTGCTCAATGAAGACGAGATAGAACAAGAACTTGCTGCACTTCGAGGGGGGTGCAGTGAGTCATGAAATTGCTGGCACTTACGGTTTAGCGGCGATGGATGCACTTCATGTTGCTGCTGCGCTGCAAATTCAAGCTGATGAACTAATCACCACCGAAAAGCAACCCAAACCAATGCACCGAGTCAGGGAAATTCAGATTGTTTCAATAGACATCTCTTTTGCATGAGTAGAAAACGGGTTTCTCCGAGAAACCCGTTTTCTGTGCGTTACTCAGTCTCAACTTAGTTGGGGTTTAACAACCTTTCTAGATTTTGTTCACAGTTCTCTTTATGTGAGAGAATATTTAATTTTTCAGAAAGATGTAAGGCTTTTTGCCAGTGATTAATAGCGGATTTAAGATCATGGGTTTTTTCTTCAAATTCGGCCAAAATAATTAAAGTCTCTAGTTCTATATATCGTTCTCCAATATCGAGGGCAATATCTAAAGCTTGCTTAAGATATTGATAGGCTAGATCATCCTTTCGAGTGATACTATAAATTTCTCCTAATCCAGCACAAGCATGGGCAACACCTGCTACATCTGAAATAGCTAAAGCTCTTTTCTTTTGTTGTTTAAAGTATTTTTCAGACTCCTCAAAATTTGCTTGTTGCCCATAAATTGAGGCTAAATTTCCCAAGGAGAAAATAATTCCTGCTTCATCGGTTATTTGATCAGATAAATTAAGACTTCTTTGAGTATAATATATAGCTTGATTCAAATCATTGATTCGCCGGTATGCTTCTCCTAAATTTCGTAAAGCCATTGCTTGATAAATAAGGTTTTTTATTTTTTCTGCCCATTTTAAGTATTTTTCTAAACAAGCAATAGTCTGGTCAATTTTTCCCTGATAACCATAACAATTACCCAGATTTGAATAAGCAACATTAATAATCTCAAATTTTTCGTCACAATCGGGAATAATCTCGGCTATATTTAAGACTTCATTCAGTCCTATTTCAGCCTTTAAATATTCACCTTTTATTCCATCAATTGTGGCTATATTTCCTTTTCCTCTTGCCTTCCAAAGAGTATTGTTTAATCGCTCGGCTAAAGATAACATTTTATCCGCATAATTTTTTGCTTGGTCTAATTGTCCTAATTCTCGATACATATAACCGAGTTCACTTAAACAGAGAAAATCAGTTTCAGCGTCAAAATTTCCTAATAATTCTTTACACAGTTTTATGCCCTCTTCATAGCGTCCCCAGATGCGTAATTGCTTGTGCAAAGGTAAAGAAGTTGGATCATGAATTTCTAAGGGTAAAGAAAATAAAGATTTAGCTTCTTTGTACCAACCTAATTGACATAGACAGAGAAATGCTTCCACATAACGACTTGCCCGTTCTTGAATAGAGAGCTTCTGTCCCATTTTATCATTAATATGGCGTTCATAACCAATTAAATGCCAGATAAATGCGCCAAAATGTGCTTTTTCAAAATGACTTCCTGTCGCCGCTAAAATTTCCCCTTTTTGTTTAACTTGAGCAAGTTCTCCAAAAACAGTAAAATCAATACTTTTGAAATGTTCTTTAACTCTTAATTGAGGAGATTTAAAATCATTCATGATTTGGGTTTCCTTCTTTTCTTTGGGTAGATACTAGCTTCTTGAAAGCAACATTGCGAATTAAACTATGCTGTTTGATATGTGGTTCATATCCCGGTTGTTTTTGAGTTTCTACTAAATAACGGTTAAACAAGGTAAAAAGAGCTAGGTCTAAATCTTGTTCCTCGTATTCTGAAAACAATTGAAGATTTTCAAACCACGCATTTTTAAGTTCAAAAGATGAATAGGTGGAGCCATAGATAAGCAATAAATAAGCAGTTTCAAAAGTGTTTTCAAGTCGCTCTATTGTTCTTTTGATTTCCTCCTCTAATAGTTGTTTTCGTAAGTTTTTGGTCATTAAGTTAACTTTGTAATAATCATCAGCATTGGCTTTTTGAGCTTCATCAATCATTTCTCTTAATCGTCGAAATCGGGATTTATTTTCCTCATAATAAGTGCCGATATCTCCATTCAGTCTTTCAATAATATCACCAGAAATTAAGCGGAGAGCAAGAGGGTGTCCTTCATAAAGTTTTCCGATCTCTTTGAGGTAAGCAAGGTTACGTCCATGAAGAATTAATTCGACTTCTGCTTGTTGAAATAAACGGTCAAATAACTGTAAACTTTCCTGATCTTCTAATCCCATTAATGGCTGAATATGCCAATATTGATCTTGACTAAAAGTTTCAAAATCTTCAGGCTTATCCTGCGAAGTTATCACAATTCGAGTCTGACAATCTTCGGCTTCTAATATCTTTTGAAAAAACCCTCGCCAGAGGGGGTCCTTAAAGCGATTACTGCCATCTTGTTTTTCTCCTTGTAAAAGATTTTCCATTGAATCAAACCAAATCAATCGACGATTATTGCTCAGATGATTAACCAGTTGAGTTAATAATTGTTCTGGTTTTTTTGCTTGTCTTGCCGTAACAGGTTCATCGCCACGATTGAGTAAATCAATAGCTGTGCTGATAAAGTTTTGTGCTTCTGATTGCGACTGTTGATCCTCCCGTTGATTAAACCCATCAAAATCAATAGGCAGTTCAGGAGGAAAACCTTCTTGACACAAAGCTAAGGCCAATTTGTAGGTGAGGGCAGTTTTCCCAATACCTGTTATTCCTGTAATCACCACAATGCGACAATCGCCTCTTAGTTTTTCAAGTAAATCACTTTGAAGAGACTCTCGCCCCACCCAAATAGGCTCGATATCTTGAGTCAGTTTTTGCAAAAGATTATCTAGATCTGCGACTTTTGAAGGGTCGATGTTCAAAGCTCGACAAAAGGAAACAAAACCTCCTAATCGAATGTTTTCCCTCCTTAAAAATCGATCTAAAGTCTCTGGGGTGCAATTCAAAGCGTAACTTCGGAGATTGAACAATTCCTCCCAATTGGTATCAGGTTCAGCAAATTGACTAGCTTCTGTGCATAAATGCTCTCTAGTCCAGCCTTCTTTTTGTTTTTGCGCCCATCGAGTTTTGACTTGCTCAAGTCCCGCTACGGAGAGTTTTAACTTCATTGCTCTCTATTCAATCTACATAAGTTTATTTCTCTATTATTGATCAATTATCCCCCGGAATTCTCATTTTTTGAAAAAACTTTCTCTCAATCTGACTAAGTACATATCAGCTATTTGCTCAATTATAGGTATAGGAAGCCATTCAAGCTTTCTAATTCTTTCTAATTCCAGCTTCTTTAACTTTTTGCGCCCAAAAATCATCGTTTTGCTCGCTTCTCCCTAGAAAATCTAAGGATTTCTATGGCTTTACTCCCAATGAAGAGAACCTCATTGCTCGTTGTCCTCTTCCTATAGCGGTATGCAGTCGAATGAGGTATAGTGCAACAAGCTATAAGTCAGTCTAGGCAAGACGATGGTCTGTATCTCACTCAAGCGAATACCGCTATAAGGGTAGCAAAATGGCTATTTCTCAAATAATCAACCAAACCAATGGTAAACAGTTTATCTCATTATCATCTACATCGGTGCGGCTACTGTCGTCGGATGGAGGTGATGTCAATCACTTATTTAGCGGTCAAATACCAGAGCGTCACTATGAGCAACTTTCTTGTTGGCTTGATTTAAAACCAAACGAGGAAAAGGATTCAACGGCACAAACATTTGAAACGCTAAAGACCACAAATTACACACAAAAAGACCCCCTATTCACTTTAAGGACTGTCCGAAGAATGTTACAGGATAACGGTCTTCTCTTTGTCTATGATATATCCCAAACCCCTGATATTGAGCAATATGTGAAGATTCTGTTTTCTTGTGCTGGATTTATTGTATTAAATAACATTGGCAACTGCTGGATTCTTCGCAAAAGAGCCTTACTTTGTTTTGATGTGCCAAAGGTCAAAGGTTATCTGGTCAAGGAAGCAGAAACACCGGCAGAAATAGAATCTTATTTCTTATTTCTCAAGAATCGCTATCCTGATTCGCAAAATTATTGCAGAGAAATCGACGATTTATTTACTCACCAATCGGTTATTTTTCTAGCCTATCCTGAACAGAATCCCTCTCAGGTAATCGGTGTTGCACGTTATACCTATGCTCTGGCTGAATATGGCTACTATTTGCCTTGTCAACTGGCCACATTTTGTGAAGGAAAACACACAGGAAAGCATTTGATGTTACCCAAAAATGTAACAAGCGTCGGCGAAAGTCTCTCTCTATATGATAAACAGGGAACTGGCAAAATAGGAACAAGTTATCTTGTTTATCAGCAATTGATTCGAGCTATCTTGACTTACAAACATGATATTGCTCACACTGAAATCTCATACACGACTTATCTAAAAGGGGACGAAACGATTGAAGCACTGTATAAAGAACGTTTTGGATTTAAGCACACTCTACACGATAATGAAAAAGTTTGCTTAAAATATGGAACATTTGCTGGTCAATGGTATCTCATTGAACTGGAGCAGTCGATGATTAAGCATCAGTACCACAACGCTGACCAAATTTTTCATAAACACAAGGAAGCGTTTGCAGTGTGAAGTCTAGCTTAATAGGTTTCCGATAAATACTAGATTTTGGGAACTTAAGGTAAATTATCCTGAAAATTGGATATGTCCTTAAGGCTCCCGAAGTCAATCTCATCTTTAGATGTCATATTCCTTGCTCTATAAGGGTTTGAGGCTATTTTAAATACGTACCATGTTTGGGGGAATTCCCAAATTATTCTCAAGCTATACTGGCATACTAGATGCGGCCTGTTCAGCCGAAACTTAGAAATAAGGGGATGACTGGCTTTTGTCGAGTAACCGATAGGTTAGAATTCGCACTTTAACCAAACTAAGGTTAGGAAACAACTTACGTTGCCTTAATATAAAATACCTTTTTTATCTAGGGTAACTTTTCACTTATGTACTCATCACAATTATTCAAAAAAGGCTCTCCCAAGTTTGGTGGGTAAAATGTATTCTAAGATACATTCTTCCTAGCGAGGGGGTGGAACGAACCACAAAGACACAAAGGACACAAAGATCGATCGCTTCTATGGTAAGGGACTTAGGCTCTCGCCCTACTTAGGGTGATCAGCAAACCTGATCGATAACGGATTTTGTCCACAATGTAGGGGCGAACTGCGTTCGCCCAAAAGGTACATTATCAAAGCGCAAGTCCCTAAGTTCAACTTATCACACAGAACCTAGAAGAGTCCAAAAAAACATCAAGTAAAGGAGCTTAAGATGCAATTTGACACCCCATTAGGAAGAGATGAGTCAGTTCAGAAGGAGTATGAGTTTAGCTATTCCTTGATACTTTTCTTTGTAAAATCACGTTTTTGGTTAACTAACAAGAGACTAATCGCCAGAAAACCAAATGTTCTCCTATTTATCCCTATAGGCCAAGATGAAGTAACATATCCATTAAGAAGCATAGCAGGTATTAAAACTAGAACTGAGTTCAAGTTCTTGCTTCTATGTGTTGGCGTAATCCTTCTCTTAGTTGGTTTTAATGCTATTGGATCATTTGGATTCCCATTACTTCTACTTGGAGTTGCCAATATCATTAGTGCTTTTCAGACCGTCATTGCTGTTGGTTCAACCGGCGGTGGAGTTGTAGCATATTCTCATGTTCCTTGGGAAGGAACAGAAGCAAAGAAAATGATTAATGAATTAAATCAACTTATTGCAGATATTTGATAAACAGTTTGTTGTTTTTTTTCTGATTATGCTGGAGGGGTTAACTGGACTGTTTTAATCCTCCCTAGCATTGCATTTAACTCCTAGCATTTAACTATTTGTTATGTAGTCTTGCAAATTTTCTGTGAATCATTGATTCTTGTTTTTAGTATTCACCAAGAATTAGTCAAGCTTAACAAGTAATGTTATCGCAAATTGACCATCTTGCGAATTGAAAATCAGGATAAAAATAACTTCATATTATCTATTTTTATCCTGATTCAGCTAGGGTTTAGTTTACCAGTTAAAGCTCAATCTGGCTGTCAAGAAACCATTAATTCTATTGTCAATGAAATAGAATCTAAAGGAGTTAGAAGGGTGATAGTAGAAAAAACGACTGTAACTAATAGGAGAAATCCCACTAACAGAACTAATGAAATCATTTTCGTATTAAGCCCTTATAATGAAAGCTATACATCTCTTGATACAAGAAGTTATAGGATTGTTTCAAACATTATAGCTTCTGGTGTTTTAATGAAAAGTTATGCCGATAGAATCGTATCTAATTGTCAAGATATTGCCGTTGTAATTTTCGGTGTTGATCAGACAGAGTCGGGACCAGAGTTTGCTATTCAATCTAATGGCAAAACTCGCCTACGAGATTGTATTGATTCTGATCCTAGCTTAACTCCTAATTGGAATGAAATGTATTGTTATTAAGCTTATAAAACTCTTAATTGACCTCAAATATTTTTCATTAATTTAGCAAAAACTATGAAAATTACTCATTTATTTTTTCTCACCTGTCTTGTCAGTTTAACCAGCTTAGTCTTACCCGTAAACACTCAAACATGGCGTCGTCATCAAGAAAATAACTATCGTAATGTGGTAGCTATTGTTAAACCTCATCGGAGTGGATATTGTAACAACCATTTTATTCGACAAGATGGCAGTGTTTATGACGCAAGAAAGGGGACTCGTGGAAGTTATTTAATTGTTGATCAAGTCGTCTCATTAACAGGTGTTATTAACACCAATAATAGAGGTGATAAAATTTGGCAAGTTTTCTATCAACCCTCACGCACAACCATGTGGTTACATGACTGTGATTTATCCATTCCTCAACTCGTTGATTAATTAACAATAACCTAGGGTTTTAAATATGAAAAAAATTCAAAATTCAATTCATCGTATGATTGCTAATAGAGATCAAATTTGGCAACAATATGATCGGGCTGATTCTAATCGAAAAGACCTAAGTAAACGCTTTGCTAACTATTATAGTAATCTGAGCAAAGTCACGACTATTCCTCCTTTAACTCCTCAACAATTACCCCCTGCTGAAATTGAAGCTTGTCTAGATCAACTAGAACAAACAAACCGTAAAATTAACCAAGAACAGTCTAACATAGAAGCTCATAAAAATGAGATACAATCTTTAAAAATTAAAGCCCGTAACCTAATCATTGGGCTAAGTGTAGGAGGGGCTTTCTTGTTGTTTACTTTATTTGTTTTTATTAAAGGTAACTCCTCTGATGACTCTAATTCTTCTCAACTGTATCAGCTAAATGCTCAAAAAATGTTTTTAAATTGTCTAAACAAGGAGAATAATATTTATGTTTTGGAAACAACAAATTGAAGGGTTAAACCAAAAAATTGAACAAAGTAGTCAACGCATAACCGACTATTTAAGCTTTTGTGCTTCTTTGTTCAATCATGGTAAATTAAACGGCGAACAATTACCTAATTATTTTGGAAAATTTCTCCAAGATAGCTATCTATCGACTCAATCCTATTTAGAACAGCAACCATTGGAAATAATAGGAAGTTGGCAAGATTCCCGTTGGCAAACTTGGAGCATTACCGATAAATTATCATCTTCATTAGAGCATACAGAATTAATTCGTATCGGTCAATTTGTTGAACAAAGACCAAGCAATAATACTTTTTGTGTTCCCGAATTTATTCCTTTTGTTGGTGGGAATAAAACTATTATTATTCGCTGTGGCAATAATACCCGTAATACGGGACTAGAATTACTGCAATCTCTTGTTATCCGTGCCTCGATTTTACTTCCATATCAAATTCGTTATACCTTCTGTGATCCCGTTAATAATGGGGGTGCATTTTTAATGCGTCGTTCCCTTCCTGAAGCTTTAATTAGAGAAAATAGTGGCGAAGTTTATCGAGATTTATTAGAAGTAACTCAAGATATTCGTCGCGTCAAAGAAACCTATTTAGATCCTCAGTCTCCTGCCTTACATTTACTCCCCAAAGATATTCGAGTCAATGAAAGATTTGAAGGCATTTTTGTCGCAGATTTTCCTAAACGATATGACCGTAGAGATATTGAAGAATTACAAAAAATTGGTAATAGTGGACCCGAAGCAGGAAAATATGTATTTATTCACTATAATCAAGATATTGATCTGCCTAGAGATATTAATATGAGTGGATTTGAAAATGCCGTTTATATTGATCTCAACAAACAATTAAATACAGCAACATCTTGTCAACTTCAATTTCAACCTGATAGCATTCCTGCTGCCGATTTACAAAAACAATTACTTGATAAAGTTAAACAAGCTAAACCCCCCGAAAGAAAATTAGATTGGGATGATATAGTAGGCATTGATCCGCAAAATTGGTGGAATTATAGCAGTGAAGAATGGATAACCACACCTATCGGTGGAAGAGGAAGTTCTGATCAATTAAATATTTGGTTTGGTAAAGATAGCGAAGGTCATCAATGCGCTCATGGGATGCTAGGGGCAATGACTGGATCAGGAAAATCCACCCTATATCATGGGCTTATTTTAGGCTTGGCAACTCGTTATAGTCCCTCAGAATTAAGATTTTATCTCATCGATGGCAAGTATGGCGTAGAATTAGCCCCCTATCGCAATTTGCCCCATACCGAAGTAGTTTCCTTACATTCCTCTCCTGAATTATCCCGTAGTGTTTTAACTGAATTAATCGCCGAAAAAGAACGACGTAACGCCTTATTTAAAAGATTAGGGGTGTCAGAATTGGCAGGTTATCGCCGCCTAGGACAACCAGAGGGCAAAATGCCCCGTATTCTTCTAATTATTGATGAATATCAGGAGTTATTTTTTAACGACAAAGAGGATACTGCTTCGAGTCAACTACTGATTTTAGCCCAACAGGGGCGAAGTGCGGGTATTCATATGTTACTCGCTTCCCAAAGGTTTGGGGCTGAGGGAATGCGGAATCAAACGGGAATTTTGGGTAATATTCACCTGAGAATGGGAATGCAGATGTCAAAAACAGAAATTCAAGCCTTAACAGAATTTGGGAAACGAGGAAAACAATTATTAATGACCTGTGATTTGCCGGGGAAAATTGTTATTAATGATCGTAGTGGCGATGATAACTCTAATTATTTTGGGAAAGTGGCATTTATCGAAAAATCTCGCCGAGATATGATCATTAACGCTTTATCTCAAAAAGCTCATCAACTTTCCCCAGAAGATTACACAGAAGCAGTGGTTTTTGATGGAGATTCTCAGCCTAATTTAGCAGATAATCCTCAATTACGCCATATTTTAGATTACGGTAAATGGTTGTCCCCTACTGAATGGGAAAATATTGCGAGAATGCCTTTTTATAAAGGAGGATTAGGCATTTCTGACTGGTTTAGTGCAGAATACCCGGTCTTAACATGGCTAGGACAAGAATTCAGTGTGAGGCAACAAGCAAGGCTGATATTACGCCGTCGCCCCAGTGAAAACGTTCTAGTTATCGGTGGAGACTATAATACAGCCCGTTATGGAATTCTATCGGCTATTTTGACCAGTCTTGCCATTAATGGTAATCTTCAACAAACTCGTTTTGTTGTGGTAGATCGCAGTGTACCCGGTACACAATGGCATTTAGCATTGGAAGAAGTATGTCAGATTGTTCTAAAACCTTTGGGCTTTACGACGGCATTTAACCGAGAAAATCGAATTATTACGGCAATTTTGAACAATTTAATTGTTCAACTTGACGAAAGAAACCAACTCAGTGAAGCAGACTTGATGACTCAACCTTCTATTTTTGTCATCATGACAGAATTAGATAGAGTAGATGACTTAAGACGGAGTAATGAGCAGTCTTATAGCCCAGAAAGTCACTTAACCACTCAAATTAAGCGATTATTGAAGGAAGGACCTAGTAAAGGGATTCATCTCATCCTCAGTTTTTCAGGGATCAAAGCTTTCTCTAATGTCCTTGATATTCGGCGAAATTTAGCTTATTTTCGTCATAGAGTCGCTTTACAGATGTCAGAAGATGATTCTTTTACCTTTGTTAGTGATCGCCAAGCCTCACGCTTACAAGCAGATGGAGATGTTCCAATTAAAGCCCTTTATCGGGATACGGATAGCGATCGCACTACTCTTTTTAAACCTTATAGTACGGAATCTACCCCCGAATTTAAGCAACAAATAGAGAAAATTGCTAATAGTTTGATCAAAAGAGCTTAAAGCTTAATTTAACCATGGATGACTCATTTTTACAACTCAAACACTTTCAACAAATCCTCGAACAATTCCATGATCGCGTTCAATCGGCGTGGCGAGAAGTGGAAACCACCTATGAGGATCTTTCCCCCCATTGGCAAGACCAAAAACGACAAAAACATGATGAAATATGGCTTGATTTGCAAGAAAAGACTAATAATTATTATAGTCGCCAAATTCCTACCTATAATGATTTTTTAAACCATAAATTACAAGTATTAGAGAGGTATTTAAACGGTGGATAATTCCCGAAAAACAGCCCTTTTAGCTTATCAAACTGCACTCAATCAATATTATTTGATTTTAAGCGAAGAATTGGAATTTCTCGATACGACATGGCGATCGCTTGATGAAGTTTTTCAAGGATCAGCCGCCGAAGACTTTACAGGTTTTTGGACAAGAACCTTAGCAGAAATGGAAGATTCAAGGCTAGAAGTTCAGAAAATCCTCAATTTTATCCAAGAAATCCCTGATAAATCTTAATCATTATGACTATTCAAGATCCGCGTATTCTCATTACCCTTCTCAATGACTTAATTGAAGAACTTAGATACTGGAAAATAACCACCCGTGATACTCTAGATCAAATGTCGTGGCATCAAAGACAAAGCGAAGAAAAAGTCAGTCAAGCCCTGTATCATGCTTCAATTATTCAAGATCAGGCTAAAAATGATCAAAAATTAGTTGATCAGGCTAATGATGAAGTTACTAAATTGTTATCTAATTGTTATCAAGTCTTAGAAAAAGCTCAACAAAATTTGACAGCAGCTCAAAATACCCAAAATCAGGCGCAATCAACCTTAAATCATTGGCAAACTCAGCTAAATCTTGCGTTAGCTTGGTTAGAAAGGGCAGAAGCCCGATTACAAAGTGCCATAAACGAAAGACAGCAAGCAGAATTTACTTTACGCAGTGCAGAATCTGAATTACAAAGCGCACAATCCGCCCTCACCAGTTGCCAAAATTCAGGCTATACTGACAAAAATGGACGATATCATGCGCCCAATTGTTCTGGTCAGCAAGCTAAGGTTAGTCAAGCCCAAAATGCGGTTCAAGCTGCAGTCCAACGCTTAAATAAAGCCATTGAAGAAGAAAAAGCAGCAAGAGAAGAAGTCGCACGAGCGCAAGCTAGGGTTAATTGTTGTCGAAATGCCATCGGATATGCTCAAACAGCCGTCTATCAGGCGAATATTACTTTAAATTATGCCCATAATGCCCTGAGTTTTGCCGAACGCAGTTTAGAAAATGCGGATGCCGCTAGACGGGAAGTTGATAGAGCGCAATTAGAGGCAAGCAATGAGCAAGAAATGGCAGATTTAATGTCTTTAGCCGTAAATAATGCTTACAATTTCACCGAAGAAGCCCAAAATGATTTTAAAGGGGCAGAAAAGCAAGGAGACTCCGCTCAATGTTTGGAAATTGGGGTAACAAGAGAAATAGAATATCGAGTAGAAAGTCTGATTGAATTCAACCGTCCCTTTCAATTTTAGTGATTTTTGGAGGATAAAAAACGATGGAAGATATTGTCTGGAAGATGCAGCAGCGATCGCGCAGCGTGCAAGACTATCGTAAAGATATTCGAGGCCTATGGCAAGATGAGGCTGCCAAAACCCTTAACCGTCGTTATCTTGACCCCCATGAAGACGACGATCAGAAAATGATAGAATTTTTGCAAAAACAGGTACAAGGCTTAGAAAAAACCAATAAGGAGTTGGTTAAAGCCAAAGATTATGCTTTAGAGGCTGAACGCTATTCCCAACAAGTTGAACATTTCTTAGAACGAGAAAAACAAGAAGTTAAACAAGCTTATCATTCTTATGATCGATCTATCGAATATTACGGCTTAACTCAAGCAGAATTACCTAATATTCACAGATTAATTCAACAAGCCAATCGCAGTTGTAACTAAAAATATGTTTATATTACGAAATTTTATTGAAATAAATGTCCAATCAATATCTATCTTAGACAAGAAAAAAAGATGAATAACTAAGAGAATAAAAACAATGTCAAGTTACCAGAATATCAAAACTATTTTTTCCCAGAAATCATTTTTAGCTATTGCGGCTGAAACCTATGAAAGCTATAAAACAGAAACAGGTGGCATTTTTTTAGGAATTAGAACCCCTAATAAATGGTATATTTTAGAAACCTTAGACTCGGGGTTAAATCCTATTTTTCGCCCGGGCTATTTTGAGTATGATAATGCTTATATCAACCACCTGTCTAACAAAATTGCCAGATTTTATCGAGAACCCATAGAAGTTCTTGGACTATGGCATAGACATCCGGGTAGTTTTGATTACTTTTCCTTAACTGATGATACAATTAATAAAAAATATGCTTCTCAACATTCTGAGGGAGCTATTTCTGCCTTAGTTAATTTTGATCCATTTTTTCGATTGACTATGTATCATGTTTCTCTCCCTTCTCAATCTGATTTACGACCCCAATATACTAAGCTTTCTATACAAATTGGAGATCAATTAATCCCCAAAAATTTGCTGACTATTAAATCTTTATCCGATTATTTGTCAATCTAGTTCCATAAGTATTAACTTTTTCAACACTTAACTTAATTGACGGTGAATAGATTATCAAGCTATAATCCTAAAAAGTCAAATTTCAGACTATGCCCAATCTCAATACCAGTCCTACCGTCAAAAAAAGAATTTTGCTCTTCTTAGAAAGACTATTAACTCATGTTAATAAGGAATCACGAGATCACAAGTATTGGTCAAATCAACTATCCGTCAGGTGGCTCGAAGAAGGTGTATCACATCCTCAGCTAATTGTCAACACAACTTTAAGAATATTAACAGATTTTTGTCAGGGAATTACTAAGCAAAAGTTAGGGGCTACCATTACTGTTGAACAGATGAGAAATGACCTTAAGGTTTTACAAGAATGGAAAATACTAATAGATAATAGAGTCAAAACTAAAGGCACTGCAAATTTGCACTTTACCCTAAATCTTTGGCATTCATCGACAGAAGAAAATTTGAAAAAGTTTGAGGAAGAATGGGATAAGCGTAAATCTCCCAGTCTTGAAAACTCATCAGTTAAAACAGAAATAAATTATGATAATTTCGGATTGATTCCTGATATTTCTCAGATTTATGGTAGAGAGAAAGAACTGGTATTATTAAAACAAAAGTTTTTTCAAAATAGTCCCCCATGTAAAATTATCGGAATTTTAGGAATAGCAGGAATCGGAAAAACATCTCTTGTTTGTAAACTGATTGAGCAAATTCAAGAGGAATTTCACCATGTTATCTATTGGTCTTTTTTGAATCCTCCTTTATCCCTAGAATTTCTTGAGAATACAGGCAATATTATTTCCTACAATATCAGTTTCAAGACAGAAGATAAATTTAAAATAAAACTGGTAAAATTGCTCAAGATACTAGCCAAATGTCGTTGTTTATTATTTTTAGATAATATTGATGCCATTATTGAGCATGACAACTATCGAGAATATAGGGAAATTTTACAAGCAATTGGTCAGTCAAAGCACAACAGCTGTTTAATTATAACCAGTCGAAAAATTCCTCAAGAACTTGAATCGTTAGCAGGAAATAAGACTTCAACCTATTTCCTGGAGTTACAGGGACTTGACTATCAAACTGGAAAGCAAATTTTTGGAGATATTGACACCTTTCATGGTACAGAGGATGAATGGCAATTTTTAATTCAACAAGTCTGTCATGGCAATCCTTTATTTATCAAATCTATCGCTCTTCATATTCAACGGTTTCATCATAATAACCTCTCGGATTTTTTAGAAAAAGGTAATCTTCTTATAGAAGATATTGAGTTTATTTTTAATTCTTACTTTCAGCAACTATCGGATTTAGAAAAAGCGATTCTTTTTGAGTTAGCGATTAATCGAAATCCAGTTTCTTTGTTAGAACTAAAACACAATATTATCATTGAACCTGACGGTAAAAATATTCAAGAAGGAATTAGAACATTATCTACCAAAATTCTCTTAGATAAAGAAGATGACTACTTTACACTACATCCTTTATTGATTGAATATTTCACTCAAAAAATTATTACCATAGCAACAGAAGAAATCAAAACTCAAAATTTCCAATTATTAAGAAGTAACTCCTTGACTAAAACTACTGTTCCTGATTATCTAAGAAAGATTCAAATTAATGTTATTTTACACCCAATAATTAAGAACTTAATCCATGATTTTCAAGAAAATAATCTGGAAAGCCAACTAATTGAGTGTTTAAAGACATTAAAACATCAACCTTCTGGACAAATTGGTTGCATTACTGGCAATATTATTAACTTACTTAATATACTGAAAAAAGGTGATTTAAGGGACTACGATTTTTCCCATATCCCTATTCGACAAGTCGATTTCTCAAACATTAGACTAAACCAAGTAGATTTTTCCTATTCACAGTTCTCTGACTGTATTTTTCCTCAAACCTGTGGTAGTATTTTATCAATTTCTTGTAGTCAGTTTGATCGCTATCTTCAAAGAGAATATCTTTTAGCAACTGGTGACAGTCATGGGATGATTTACCTCTGGAAAGTCAAACAAGACGGAAAATTAGAATTAAACAAAAGTTTTCCTGCTCACGGAAGCTGGGTATGGTCAGTAGCATTAAATTCCGAGGGACAGTTACTAGCAAGTGGGGGACAAGACGGAATTCTTAAAATTTGGTCTATTACAACAGATCTATCTATAAATTGTCATTCTTGGCCCGATCCTTCCCAGAAACATCATGCTCCTATTAGATCAGTTACTTTTAGTGCTGATAGTAAGTTTTTAGCGACAGGAAGTGAGGACAAAACCATCAAAATATGGTCAGTTGAAACCGGAGAATATCTCCACACCCTTGAAGGACATCAAGAACGAGTAGGTGGTGTTACTTTTAGTCCAAATGGTCAACTTTTAGCCAGTGGGAGTGCTGATAAAACCATCAAAATATGGTCAGTTGACACAGGAGAATGTCTCCATACTCTTACAGGACACCAAGATTGGGTTTGGCAAGTTTCCTTTAGTTCCGATGGTCAACTTTTAGCTAGTGGTAGTGGGGATAAAACCATTGAAATATGGTCTATTATAGAAGGAAAATATCAAAATATTGCTACTTTAGAAGGACATGAAAGCTGGATTTGGTCAATTGCTTTTAGTCCGGACGGTCAATATATAGCCAGTGGGAGTGAAGATTTTACCCTGCGATTATGGTCAGTTAAAACCAGAAAATGTCTTCAGTGTTTTAGGGGATATGGCAATCGGTTATCATCAATTACTTTCAGTCCCGATAGTCAATATATCTTGAGTGGTTCTATAGATCGATCGATCCGATTATGGTCTATCAAAAACCATAAATGTCTTCAACAGATTAATGGTCATACTGACTGGATCTGTTCAGTAGCTTTTAGTCCCGATGGAAAAACATTGATAAGTGGAAGTGGAGATCAAACGATTAGATTATGGTCAGGGGAAAGTGGCGAGTTGATTAAAATTTTACAAGAAAAAGATTATTGGGTTTTATTATATCAAATTGCGGTTAGTCCGAATGGTCAATTGATTGCTAGTACCAGTCACGATAACACCATTAAACTTTGGGATATCAAAACAGATGAAAAGTACACTTTTTCCCCAGAACATCAAAAGCGAGTGTGGGCGATCGCTTTTAGTCCCAATAGTCAAATATTGGTGAGTGGTAGTGGAGATAATTCTGTTAAGCTTTGGTCAGTTCCGAGAGGATTTTGTCTGAAAACTTTTGAGGAACATCAGGCCTGGGTATTATCAGTCGCTTTTAGTCCTGACGGAAGATTAATAGCAACTGGTAGTGAAGATCGAACTATAAAACTCTGGTCTATTGAAGATGATATGACTCAATCTTTGCGGACTTTTACAGGTCATCAAGGAAGAATCTGGTCTGTTGTCTTTAGCTCTGACAGTCAACTATTAGCCAGCTCAAGTGATGATCAAACGGTCAAACTTTGGCAAGTCAAAGATGGTAGATTAATTAATAGTTTTGAAGGTCATAAGTCTTGGGTCTGGTCAGTGGCCTTTAGTCCCGATGGCAAGTTACTAGCAAGTGGGGGGGATGACGCAACAATCCGAATTTGGGATGTTGAAACAGGTCAACTTCATCAACTCCTGTGTGAACATACTAAAAGTGTGAGGTCAGTGTGTTTTAGTCCCAACGGTAAGACATTGGCCAGCGCAAGTGAAGACGAGACGATTAAACTTTGGAACCTGAAAACAGGAAAATGTCAGAATACTTTACGCTCTCCCAGACTTTATGAACAAACAAATATTACAGGAGTAGAAGGGTTGAATTATGAAACGAGTAACACAATGAAAATTTTAGGAGCTTTTCTGTCACGTTGAAAAGAAGATAGGTGGGCAGGCGTTAAAAATTATCAGACACCCTCCTTAATAAGGGGGGATCCCCCCGCCTATCGGCACCCCCCTTATTAAGGGGGGCAGGGGGGGATCCCCCCGCCTATCGGCACCCCCCTTATCAAGGGGGGCAGGGGGGATCGAACCTAAAATATATTTTTAATTTAATTATAACCAGCTACTTAATTCATCATTCATAATTCCCATGTAGTCTTAACGGGTTACTCCATCCACCACTGGACGGACATCGCTGCCCTCAAAATAGCCGGGGTTGCCTGTCCAATTGAAATCCGAGACGCGGATGTTGAGTATTCCCAACTGCAGCACCGGGTTATAGCGCAAAATTAAACTATAGGTGCGACGACTCCATTCGAGAAAATATTCTGTACTGATTTCCTTGGCTTGATCGATACTGTAAACACTCTGGAAACCGACGCGAATCGGACCATATACCTGTTGAGTTATACCATAGGACATTGTTTGTTGATCAACAAAGCGATCGAAGAAAAAGGGTGATTGTCCGTTAACTAAACCCTGACTAAAACTGAGATTAAACCCAGTATAGTCGAACAAATTGCGGGAAAAACGCCCAAACTGCCCCAATAATCCCACGGTTCCCGTGACGGAATTTTGCGTCTCCCCATTAGTGTAATAACCGGTGACACCAGTGACACCAGTGACAAGAGCAATATAGGGTTGAACGGGAACGGGAGAAAATCTTAAACCTTGGTCGGGAGTCGGTGGTAAAGTAAGGGCAGACCAGAGTAAAAAACTGCGATTGAGGGAGACAGCACCCTGAAAACGGCTTAAATTAGTCGCATTATCCGTTGCATTGGCCGCTAAGAGATCACTGCGATCGGTGGGTGCGTTAACATTCTGAACAGAAGCTTGATAACTGAGTCTAATATCCGTATTGGGGACGACAATCACCGGTGAGGTCAAAATTGCCCCAAAACTGCTATTAACCGTCTGAAAACCTAAAGAACCGTTGAAGAGACGCTCGCGATAATTGTACTCCACATTGAGCAGATAGGGATCCTGCAACTGTCCGATCGTCTGTTGAAAGCGAATCTTAGAACGAACAATATTTTCGATCTGTTCCAAATCTAAATTAGAAAAGGAAGCTGTCGCCTGAAAAAACGAGCGCTCGCCAAAATTAGTGGCAAAATTACCCAATAAACCAAAAGCTTTCGGACTAAGGGCCGAAACTTCGCCACCTCCGGGGTTAGCTGAGGGAAAAGCATCGGGATTAAGGACTTTTTGAATTAAATATTGCGGTGTCAACTCAAAAAGAGTCTTTGGTGTCTCCACTAAAGTTAGGGGACTTTCTACGAAAAATCCGCCCCGATCCTCCCCATCATAGCCCGGAGCAATTAAAAAAGGACGACGACGACGGCGATCGAAAGTGAGACTATTAATAAAAGTGGGTGCCACTACCCGTTGATCGAAAACCAACTGGGAATTACTCATCCGCAACTCATCGGTAAAGGGGCCGGTACTGCGAAAAGTGGCGGAATTAGCCCGAACTTCCAATTCAGGGGGGGAAAAAGGGTCATTTGTCAGACGCACATTAGTGGCATTCCACACCTTACCATCAAAATTCAAGCGTTCGGCCTGAAAACGGACACGATTAATCGTTCCTCCCGAGGGACTACTAATATTCTGTCGATCGCGTCGACTGGGATCCTGTCCCCCGACAACAAATTGAAAACCCTCTCCCGTAGTGATTCTCTGCAAGGGTTGATTTAATGCCAAACGATCGGTTAGGGTTCCAAAAGAACTGCTGGCCCCCGCACCCACATCCGTGGGCAGCGTTTGTCCTAAATCCCTAGCGGTGCTGGGTTGAAAAATCTCTCCATTAGCATTAAATACCACACCGCTATCCTGGACGAAATAATATTCAAAGCGATCGCCGCGCAGGATTTGATCTCCCCGGGTTAGGATCACCTGGCCCTCCGCTACTGCTAACTTTTCGGGAAGATTAATCTGTAAGCGATCGGCCGTTAGTACACTTTGGGCAAAACGCAGGGTGACATTACCTCTAGCGGTGATAATCTGCCGATTTTGGTCAAATTCCTGCTCATCGGCCACTAATTCTAGGGGTCTTTCCCCTTCTGGATTAGCGGTCTGAGCTAGGCCGTTATTGAGGGAAATCAAGTATTCTTGGCTGGTTTTTTCGCCTTTTTTCCGCACTAATAGCCGAGTTGAGCCATTTTTATGGTTAAGAGCTTTTTGATTTAATCCTGAAACTATCTCGGTTTCGGGATTAATGGTGACACCAACGGCTGCGGGGGGTGGAGAATTCTGAACAGAAAGGGGTTTTCCTAAAGCTGCCGCATCACCTGCACTGCTAGGTAAAGGTTCTAAGGGAATACCCTCATCGGGAACCAAGGGTTTTACCTCAACGGTTTCCGGGGGTGGAGTGACGGTGAGGGGAATAGAAACGCTCTCTGCTGAAGGCTTTTTTGCCTCTAGAGGTGCTGGGGTGACAGGGAGGGGAATTACTGACGTGGGACTATTTTCAGAAACTTGGCGCTCCTCCGTTTCCGGTTCAGCTACAGTATTAATTAGGGCAGGTGGTTCAACAGCTAAGAAAAAAAAAGACATGACTGCACGAGTCGGCGATCAAAATAGAGGACGAGCGAACCTCAATGATATTACCACGATCATTATTTCTAGGGAGACAGGGGAAGTCCGATAACTTGTTCCCTGTGTCTCTACCCTAGAACCGGTTTGATAATTGTCTTCTACTCAAAGTCTTTGCGTCCGGGGTTACGGGTAGGATCGCCGGAAAGGAAGCCAAAGATAAAAAGTAAGACAAAGAAGGAAACAACGATATAAACGGCTATTTTTAGGGTTAACATTACTGAGACGTTCTCCTTAGACTAGATTAATGCAATAACAGGGTTAGCATACCTTGACCTACTTTACCCTATTTGAGTGATCCCTGAACAGAGAAAAGCGATCGGTCTTCAGTTATCAGTGAGCAGATGTGAATTTTTAGTTTACTGATCACTTAAAATACGACTAAATAGCTTATTTTTAGCCAATTTATGAATAATATCGGTAAATTATATGTGGTGGGAACGCCAATCGGCAATTTAGACGATCTGACTTTCCGCTCCTTGGCAACTCTCAAAAAAGTCTCTCTAATTGCTGCCGAAGATACCAGACACACCGGCAAATTATTGCAGCATTTTGATATTTCAACCCCTCAAATTAGTTACCATGAACATAATCGCCTTTCCCGTCTCGATGAGTTATTAAATATTCTCAGTCAAGGTCAGGATATCGCTTTAGTTACTGATGCGGGAATGCCGGGGATTTCTGACCCGGGTTATGAGTTAATTGAAGCTTGTATAGAAGCTCAGATTGAAGTGGTTCCCATCCCCGGAGTAACGGCGGTAATTACTGCTTTAGCGGTGTCGGGATTACCCACGGAAAGATTCTGTTTTGAAGGATTTCTTCCGGGTAAGGAAAAGCTGAGACAACAGTGCTTAGAGAGTTTAAAAACCGAAACAAGAACGATGGTTTTTTATGAAGCACCTCACAAACTTATTAAGACTTTGGAGGATTTACTTGCAACTTTCGGCCCAACGAGAAAGATAGTTTTAGGTCGGGAATTAACCAAGCTTTACGAAGAAATTTGGCGAGGAACTATCGCCGAGGCGATTAATTTATATCGGGAGAATAAAACTCCTAAAGGGGAATTTACGCTCGTAGTTATGGGCAAAGATCAGGCCGATACCATCCCATTATCCGACGAGGAATTAAAACGGGAATTAAAACAAATTATAGAACGGGGAGTTAGTCGATCGCAAGCCAGCCGACAATTAGCACAAGTTACTAATTTATCCCGCAGTCGTTTATACAAATTAGCCCTAGAAATTTGATGATTATCAATTTTTATTCCCACCGCTAACCCTGAATTACTTAGCTGATTGAAGTAACAAAATCCCCCCGGCAGTTAATCCTAAAATATTGGGCAACCAAGCAGCCATCAAGGGGGTTAAAACTCCGCCAATGCCTAAGGAACTGGTGACAAAAGATAGGAGATAATAGGAGAAAATTAGGACAATACAAATACCGAAACTGGTGGCTTTATTAGAATTTTGGGGACGTAATCCCAAGGCTGCCCCAATCATCCCAAAAACTAAACAAACAAAGGGTAAAGATATTTTCTGCTCGATTTGAACCTGTAGTTTTCTAATTTTGGTAGGATTGCCGCTTAATTGCAGTATTTCTAAGTATTCCCGCGCTTGTCTGAGGGTCATTTCTGAACCATCTCGGCCTCGAAAAGCTAAATCTAAAGGGGTACGCGGTAGGGCTAATTGTTGATGTTGAAAGCGGACAATATTACGATAGGAACCATTAGGATCAATTAGATAAATTGTGCCGTTATAAAAATCCCAGATATTTTTTTCAATATTCCAAGCAGCCGATTCTGAGGTAATAATTTGATTAACTTCCGGTTGGGTGCGATCGAGAATGGTTAAACCTAACATTTCTTGACCGTTAAATCTTTCGGCATAAAATAACCTTCTTAATACCGTTTGCGCTTCCCCTCCATCCGGCGGCCGCACTTTGCCGTATTCAGGATAAATAATATTATCTTCAATAAAAGACTTGCGATTTGGTCGCAGAGCTTTGGTCATGGTAGCATTAGCTTCATAACTGGCAGCCGGAGCCACATAATCATTAAAAACGTAGGTTAATCCCGTCACTATTAAACTTAGCACAATGGCGGGAATTATTAGGCGATAAACACCAATTCCAATACTTTTAAAAGCAATTAATTCGCTATCACTGGCTAAACGACTGTAGGCCATTAAAGCCGCTAAAAGTATCGACATGGGAAAGGCTAAAACGATAAACTCTGGCATTTTTAATAGGAGAATTTTTAGGGCCAAAGTAAAAGGTAAACCCGACTCAGTAATCCGTCGCACCAAATCAAATAAAGTGCCGATCGCCACTCCCAAAGAAGTGAATAAACCCATCCCAAATAGAAAGGGCAATAATAACTCGACAAAAATATAGCGGTCTAAGATGGTGAATCCGGGTATTCTACTTAAATTTCCTTGCCAATTGCTAACTTTCATGATATAGTACAGCGATTTTTTATTAATAACAATTATCTTAAGAAATTATCACCCAAATAATACTGACGCACCAGGGGATTATTATACAGTTCTTCGCCACTTCCCGCCGCTAAAATCTGCCCTTCGCGCATAATATAAGCCCGATTAGTGATAGCCAAAGTTTCTCGCACATTGTGATCGGTAATTAAAATTCCCATCTGACGATCCCTTAAACCAGCGATCATCGCTTGAATCTCGGACACAGCGATCGGATCCACCCCAGCGAAGGGTTCATCTAATAACAAAAATCTTGGTCCGTTGACTCCCACCGCTAAAGCGCGAGCTAATTCCGTCCTTCTTCTTTCTCCCCCAGAAACGTAAGCACCTTTAGTACCAACAATCTTATCGAGGCGAAATTCTTTTAATAAATTATAGAGACGATTTGCCCGTTGGGAAAAGGGAACCCCCGACTGTTCTAGGGCTAACTGAATATTTTCTGATACGGTTAAATAACGAAAAATACTGGCCTGCTGTGTCAGATAGCCAATACCTAGACGCGCCCTTTGATTAAGAGGTAATTTGGTAATTTCTTTTTGATCAAGCCAAACGCGCCCTAGATTCGGTTTAATTAGTCCCGTGGCGATATAAAAAGTTGTGGTTTTCCCCGCACCATTTGGTCCCAATAACCCGACAATTTCCCCCGGGGCAACAGTAATACTCACTCGGTTAACCACGAGCCTTTTACCGTAGGATTTATGGATATTTTCTAATACTAAAGTCATCTTTATCCGGTGTTGGGGGTTGGGGAAGTGGGGAAGTGGGGAGAACAAAGCTGCCTTTTGCCAGCTCTCTTAGGTTTGGTGGGTAAAATGTATTCTAAAATACAGTGTTGGCGCAGTGAGTGGAAGGAACCACAGAGGACACAAAGATTGATCGCTAATATATAAGTTAAACTTATCACACAAAGAATAAGAGAGCCTTTTGCCTTTTACCTTTTACCTCCTAATCACTGCGGGTTAATAATTGGGGCAGCGGGGAGGGAAGGGGAAGGTATGGGTGCGGGCGTCGGGGAAGCTGCCGGTTGGGGAGAAGTTTCGTTATCTTTGACTAAATAAATTGACTCCACCTGCTGACTGGTTTGGGGAGTGGCGATAAATCTGCCCTCATCGACTAGATAAGTCATCGTTTCAGCGCGGATACTGTTGCCTTCCTGCAAAACATAAACGTTACCCGTCATCACTAAACGACGTTCGCGGCTAAAATACTGAGCTTGGGCAGAAGTGGCCTGCATTTTGCGGGCAGGATAGAACACTTGTACGTTACCCCTCGCAGTAATTACGCCCGTTTTTGAGTTTGCCTCTTGAATATCCGATCGCACTGTCATGGCATTACCGGGTACAATATTCTGCTGTGCCTTGACTAGGGGAGAATTACCCAATCCCATAACTAAGCTAGTAGAAACGAGGGCAACTAGCCATCCCCTGATTTTTGCGGATCTTGCTCTCATAGAAATGTCACCTGTAAGTAAATGGTTTCAATTAAATTGAAGATAAATCCCCCCTTGATCCCCCCTTGATAAGGGGGGTGCGGATCCCCTCTTAATCACCCCTTGATAAGGGGGGTGCTGACAATTTTTAACACCCACCTACTTAGACGTAATTGTATTGACTAACTAATCTAGCTGTTTAGAGGACGGGATGACTTTTGAGGATTTTTGGCAGAGAACAGATAGATCGATCGAGGTGGGGATGAGGATGTTCCTGATTGCTTTTCATCGCTTCTAGCACTGCCGGTAAAGCTTGGGGATCGAGATTCTGTAAAAAGTTTAATAGATCCAAACTATCCCCCACCAAGTGCGTCACGTTGATCCCCTCGTAATCGGGTTGATAGTGTTGTAAACGTCTCACCCCTTCTCCCAAAAGAATTACCGCCCCGCGCCAGTTATTATTTTCTAGATGGTAACAAGCGACAGCAATCTGCAAAATGCCTTGATAAAAGGTTTTTTCAGGCTCTGCGGACTCCATCCACAAAGCCTCTAGGGTATCATGACAAGCATAAAATTGCTGGCGATTAAATTCGTCGATTCCTTGCCCAAAAGCGGTGGCTGTCATTACCCTAAACTAATGCCCCTTCATCAATTTGCGAACTTCTTGGATATAGTCGAGGGAAATTACCTGTTCTTCCCCAGCAAACTCGTTATCGGGGGTAATGAATAGCATACAGTGACATTCTTTCCGTTCCCGCATCGGTACACAGGGACAATTCCAGAAAGTATTTTTTACCTCCGCTTCTTTGTCTTCGTAGTGACGACAGGGACATAAAGGAGCGCCTAATTCGTCCTTATGACGCGCTAATCCCTCAATTACCACCGCTGTCACCGAGAGATCGCTACAGAAATAAGTATTTGTACCTTTAGCGTACTGTTCGGCAAACTTCTTCATCGCCTCAAGACTCTTATCCGTGTCTGTGATCTGGCTCATAGTTATCTTATCTCCCTAGCTTTCTACAAAAAAACTTTTTACTATCCTATCTCGATCCGCTTCCCCTTGGCTGAGGGGAATTTTTAGAATCTCTTTTGATTTCACGACCGATCCCCTTGTTAATCTAATACGATAAAAAGACTCTCTTTGGCCAAAAGCTCGACTTTTTGGCCAGCAGATCGGAATTATAGGGGCAAAGTTCCTCAAAACCTATCCTTGATTCCTGCAATCTCTGTACCCTATCAATACCAGAACATGATTTTATCTTTCCTGCAGACAAATAAAATTTCTGACGATAACACACCTTGGTGGCTGAAAATTACCTCCCTTTATCCCCACTGTATCTACTATTTTGGTCCCTTTGCCTCCTTTGAGGAAGCACAAGAGCATCAGGGGGGTTATCTCCAAGATATAGAATCCGAAGGAGCGCAAGGAATCAGTCTTTCGATCGAGCGGAGTAATCCCCATTATTTGACCGTTTTTGACGATGGAAATCAGCATCTAGCTAAAACTTTCGCTTCCCATGCTCGAACCTTTTCTCGCTTTATTTCTTAAGTCTCCCTGTCCTCTTTGTCAACGGCAGAGCGATCAAGAGCTTTGCCGTGATTGTGGGCGACAATTACAGGCCTATCGTCAGAATAACCCGCTTTTTCTCTGGCGTGGTTCTATTCCCCTGTTTATCTGGGGACGCTATGAAGTTAAATTAAAACAGGCGATCGCTAAAATGAAATACGATCGCCATCCCGCTCTCGGCTTTTTGCTAGGCAGTTGCATGGGGGAGACTTGGCTGCTGCGTCCTCCCCTCACCGATAAACGTTTGACGGTGATTCCTATCCCTCTCCACCCGGAAAGGTTAAAGGAAAGGGGTTTTAATCAAGCAGAAGTCATTGGCGAAGGTTTTTGTCGTTTAACCGGTTATTCTCTGGCTAGTCGCGGATTAATTCGGATTAAGAACACAGCAGCCTTGTTTAGTATGGCAGCCGAGGAGAGAAAAAAGACGATGCAAGCGGCTTTTCAATTGGGGAAAAATTTACCGAAATCAGTACCGATTCTCTTAATTGATGATATTTATACCACAGGAACCACGATCGAGGAGGCTGTGCAGGTTTTACGCACAGAGGGATATCGGGTAGTCGGTGCGATCGCTCTTGCCAGTTCCAAAATCAGCTAAAATGCCCAGACGGAATCGGTCTAGGCATTTTAGAGTTAGATTAAATTAAGTCCGTTTGATCTTGTCGTATTGACTGATGAAAATCAAACCGATAGTGGCAGGGATCAGGACGATAACCGCACCTAAAACAAGGCTCCAGAGAAAGTTAGCTAAAGAGGGTGTCATGATAGATAAATCCTTTGTCATATTTTCAAAGACTTAGTTCTTTATCTTATCACCTTGGGCGAGAAGACCTCCAGTGCCACAGTCAGATCAATGCGATCGCTGGTTACTATATGTCTTCAATCGCTGAAAATAAAATCTCCCTTGACTTCTCAAGGAGATAGGGATGTTTGACAATAGGTGATAGTTACAAAAGTTCACACTAGACTGGCAAAGATTTTTATGGCTACTGACGATCGCAAACGGCGCATTCTCGATCATCTCTCCAGAAGTACCAGTGGTGCTGACTATATTCCCAAAAAACCGCTGCTAGTTGTGGAAACTCCCCCGGTGGCAGCGGAACCCGTGGCAGTGCCGCCTCCAGTGACTCCTTCGCCAAAATTAACTGCTAAAGAGCGGAAAAGAAAGATAATGTCCCATCTTTCCATGAGTAGTCAAGATTTTGGCGAAATTACTAGCACTGCTCCTAAAGACAAGCGTAAACGCCAAATTAACGAACATCTGCGCCAAAGCCAAGGATAAAATAGTAAGGAGTGAGAATTAGCAACTAGGCATCTTCTAGACTGTTCTCACTCCCTCATTTTCTGCTGTCGATGGGAATAATGACAGTTGTTGCAAATCAGTTCCTCGCTCTGGCAACAAGGGAATGTTAAAGTTAGTAATGATCGCTTCTGTGATCGGATGACGTAATTTTTCTGTAGAACCAACATGATAAAAATGCTGTTTAGTATAGATATAAAACTGATCAGCACTCCAATTTTTTTTAATTAAAGGATTGCTTCTAAACTGATTACTGTGCCAAGTGGACAAAATAAACCGACAAGAAATATCCTTTAAAATAGTCACCAGACAATCTTCATCCTCTTGAGACCAAGAGTTAAAGTAATCGACGTGTCTCCCTAAATAAGGAGGATCGAGATAGAGCAAGTCTGTTTTTTGCCAATCAGATAAAGTCTCTCGAAAGTCCGCAACTTGAAAAGTATAATCATTTTTAATCAGAATATTTTCTATGGCAATAACCTGATTGACTATTTTGGTAATATATGCTTGGGAAAATCGTTCTGATTTATGACAGTAAGGTACGTTAAACTGTCCCTTACGATTGAATCTCATCACCCCATTAAAACAGGAGCGATTGAGAAATAAAAAATCTAGAGAATTAGGAGCTTGATTAAATCTTTCTCGTACCTGATAATAATAACTTTCTCCCTGCTCCTTAAGAACTTGACCATTTTCTTGCAAAAAAAGCTTAACAGTTTTACTGGTAATAACTTGATTTTTTAGATTATTATAAAACTGGATAATATGAGTATTTGTGTCCGCGAGTAAAGCCTTTTTGGGATTAATATTAAAAGCCACCACTCCCGAGCCAGAAAAGGGTTCTATCCAACGCCCAAAGCTAAGATCAGACACAATATTTTTAACATCTTTTACCAACTTAGTTTTAATTCCTTGACACTTAATCGGTGGCACAAGCGGCGTTAACTTCACTAAACACTCTCCTCATCAACAGTAATTTCTATCCACAGCAAATTTAGCTCATGTTGGCTCGTGAATAAGGGTCAAATCAGGGTAAAAATTTTGTTGAGATAAGTAGTCGTGCAAAATTAATTTCCTAGTCGAGACTCCGAGACTCCGAGACAGGAGACGGGATACAGCTATTAGGGATCGGATTTGAGTTTTCAGGATGGGTTAGCGGTAGCGTAACCCATCCTACAAATAATTGTGCCTCCCTACTTACTTTTAGGCAGTTTAAATTCAGTACAGCTGATCCCAGAAACCATGGGACTCTTGCTAGAACAAATGAACTAAAAAAATCTGGCTCTTCTAGGTTCTGTGTGATCAGTTTAACTTAATATAGAGGCGATCAATCTTCGTGTCCTTTGTGTCTTTGTGGTTCGTTTCCCCCCCGCTAGGAGGAATGTATCTTAGAATACATTTTACCCACCAAACCCAAGAGAGCCAAAATCTCTCGTCACCATTCTTGTCAGAATTATGAGAATTACGTTACATTTAGTTAAGATTTAATTGGCTGCGGGGATTAATCTCGAAAAAATAACGTAAAATCCTTGACAAAAACGGCTAAATGAGTTAAGCAAAAATCTTTATCCTAGAACCACTAAACAAACATGAAACTATCCTGGAAAACGATTTTACTATGGACATTGCCCGCCCTCGTGGTCGGTTTTTTCCTTTGGCAAGGCACTTTTGCCACCGCCACCAGTAATATCGGCAATAACACCGCCAGTACCCGCATGACCTACGGACGCTTTCTAGAATACCTGGACAGTGGTAGGGTTGTTAGCGTCGATCTCTACGAAGGGGGCAGAACCGCGATCGTACAGGCCCTAGATCCAGAACTAGAAAACCGAGTACAACGCCTACGGGTCGATTTACCAGCCAATTCCCCCGATTTAATCGCCCGTTTACGCGATTCTAAAATTAGTTTCGATGCACACCCGATGCGGAATGACGGTGCTTGGTGGGGATTCCTCGGTAATCTACTTTTCCCCTTTTTGCTGATTGCCTCTCTCTTTTTCCTCTTCCGCCGTTCTAATAATATGCCAGGCGGCCCCGGTCAAGCGATGAGTTTTGGCAAATCAAAAGCTCGTTTCCAGATGGAAGCAAAAACCGGCATCACCTTCGATGATGTGGCAGGAATTGACGAAGCGAAGGAAGAATTACAGGAAGTCGTCACTTTCCTCAAACAACCAGAGAAATTTACCGCCGTCGGTGCCAAAATCCCCAAAGGAGTCCTCTTAGTTGGTCCTCCTGGTACGGGTAAAACCCTGTTAGCTAAAGCGATCGCCGGTGAAGCGGGTGTACCTTTCTTCAGCATTTCCGGTTCGGAATTTGTGGAAATGTTCGTCGGTGTCGGTGCTTCTCGCGTGCGCGACTTGTTCAAAAAAGCCAAGGAAAATGCTCCCTGTTTAATCTTTATCGATGAAATTGACGCAGTAGGTCGTCAACGGGGTGCCGGTATCGGTGGTGGTAACGATGAACGGGAACAAACCCTAAACCAATTATTGACAGAAATGGACGGTTTCGAGGGGAATACGGGAATTATTATCATTGCCGCCACTAACCGCCCCGATGTTCTCGATTCCGCTCTCATGCGTCCGGGCCGTTTTGATCGCCAAGTAACCGTCGATGCACCCGATTTTAAAGGTCGTTTAGAGATTTTAGACGTTCATGCCCGCAATAAAAAGCTGGCCAACGACGTTTCCATCGAAGCGATCGCCCGTCGTACTCCGGGGTTCAGTGGAGCAGATTTAGCCAATTTACTGAACGAAGCGGCAATTTTAACCGCCCGTCGTCGTAAAGAAGCCATTACCCTCCTAGAGATAGATGACGCGGTAGATCGCGTTATCGCCGGTATGGAAGGCACTCCTTTAGTCGATAGCAAGAGCAAGCGCCTAATCGCTTACCATGAAGTGGGTCATGCGATCGTGGGTACGCTCTTAAAAGATCACGATCCCGTCCAGAAAGTGACTCTGATTCCCCGGGGACAGGCCCAGGGTTTAACTTGGTTCACTCCCAACGAAGAACAGGGTTTAACCACGAAAGCGCAGTTAATGGCCCGGATTTCCGGTGCTTTAGGTGGTCGCGCGGCCGAGGAAGAAATCTTCGGCTATGATGAGGTGACTACTGGTGCTGGTGGCGATTTACAGCAAGTTTCTGATATGGCCCGTCAGATGGTGACTCGTTTCGGGATGAGCGATTTAGGTCCTTTGTCCCTAGAAAGTCAAGGGGGTGAGGTGTTCCTCGGTGGCGGTTTGATGAATCGTTCCGAGTATTCTGAGAAGGTGGCTACTCGCATCGATGATCAGGTGCGCTCGATCGTGGAACACTGTCATGAAATTTCTCGGAAAATTGTCCGCGATCATCGCGAAGTGATCGATCGAGTGGTGGACCTGCTGATCGAAAAAGAAACGATCGATGGGCAAGAATTCCGGCAAATTGTGGCTGAATACGCCTATGTTCCCGAAAAAGAACAGTTTGTCCCCCATTTATAGGTTGATTTCAATCCATAGGCGATCGGGTGGGTTAAGACTCACCCGATTTTTTTATGCTAGGGATTTAGTCATCATCATCATCGTCATCGTCTTTATTCTGGTCATTATCATCGTCTTTTTGCCGATTTTTTCCGTCTTTATCGCTATCTTCGTCTTTTTGCGGCGATTCCACCGTTGTAGGGACGTTTTTCGGTTCCTCGGCTTGTTTTCCTCCCTGACAAGCAGCTAAAACCGTAGTCAAGGTCAACAGCATCAGCAAAACTAAGGATTTGAGTTTCATGGTCTTTCTCCCCACCCGATCAACAAATATAACGATTTTAAGACTTTTGGGCGGTGGACAGTTTGGCCAATGCCAAGAAAGTACATTCCCAGACTAATCGGGGTTGAACGTAGGCTAACAGCTGCCGGCGGGTTTTTTCCAAGATTTCTAAAATCGATCGCTCTCGTCTTCGTTGCCAATCCTCATATTGAAGATAACTCACATACCATAATTGGGTTTCCGTGTCAAGAGTTTGAGCGATAATTTTGGCTAATTCCAGTGCTTGGGAAAGTTTTAGGGGAAACTTGCCCAAAGATCGCGGTAAATCTTGGGGGAGATTGTCGAGAAACTCTAAAGCTGCGATCGCTTCTCCCGGGCTACCTTGGGCTAAACCGAGAATTGCCGGATAATTGAGAACGCGAGTGTGTCCGTTAGAGCGCAGGACTTGAGCGAGATTTTCTTCCGAAAGACGCTGAAAAGGGATATGTTGACAGCGAGAAACGAGAGTAGGTAGTAAAGAGGAGGGACTGGGAGCAATCAGGATTAAAGTGGCTTTTCCCGGTTCCTCAAGCGTTTTTAAGAGCGCATTTGCCGCCGATTCCGTCATGGTGTCTGCTTCCTCGATCACCACCACAGAGCGGGCCGATTCCAGGGGAGGACGACTTAAAAAGTTAGTAATCTCGCGAATTTGTTCGATGCGGATTTGCGGGGGAGCTTTACGCTTGAGATTGCTTTCCTGTGCTTCTTTTGCGGTGAGCAGTTTGCCTTGGTGTTGATAAGTGGGTTCAATCCAGAGTAAATCGGGATGATTGCCACCGAGAAAGCGTTTCAGGATTAATTCCCTTGTTTCTGGAGATCGATCTCTAGTTAACAAGTCTTGACAGAAACATTTTGCTGCTAGATTGCGTCCAATCCCCTTAGCGCCGGCGAATAAGTAAGCGGGAGCGATCGAATTGACTTCAAGCGCTCTTTGTAGTAGTTCAATGGCCTGATTTTGACCGATTAACCTTGACCAATTTATCATCTTTTCCCTGCCATGGCTCGCTATTGCTGTTCCTATTTTGTCGGGATTTCTCCTCATCAGACCGGGTTTTTATACGATGATATATTAAGTTTGGGTGAATTTGAAATCATCAAGCGCCGGACCGATGTCTTGCTTTTATCGGAAGTTCCTAACGATGCTTTCTTTCCCCAGTTAGTGAAAGTGGAATTGTTTATCCATTCTCCCACTAGCTCGGAACTTCAGATCGATTTATTGGTAAAAAATCATGAATTGCCTCTGAGAATTAATAATCGTTGTCGGCGATTTTTTGAATCTATTCACCAGATTATTACCAAAAATTATCAAGGTCAATCCCTGACCAGAATTACCGCTTAACCCGATTTGTCCCTGTCTCCGTCAACTGACAAAGACAGGGACGAAATACCATCTTGGCTCTCTTGGGTAACGAACCACAAAGACACAGAAAACACAGAGATTGATCGCTCCTGTATCAGTGAAACTGATCACACAAAGAAGTAAGTAATACTAAATCTGGTTATTAAAAACTGATTATCTATTCCCTCTTTTGCCTTTTGCCTCTTGGCTTTTGCCTGTCCTGATATGTATCCTATACTCAACGGATTTAGTATAAGAGAGCCGCTCTTTTTGGTGCTTGATAGATTGATCGAGAAAAAGTCGATAATCGCTTTAGTTTTTGCCTTCCTTTGTCGATTTGAGCGGGGGAAATTGACGACGTAAAAGCAGGGAATTACTCACTACCATAACCGAACTAAAAGCCATCAAAGCTGCTGCTAGGGCCGGACTGAAAGCTAGACCCCAATGGGGCAGTAATAAGCCACCAGCAATGGGAATAGCAAAGGTATTGTAACCCAAAGCCCAAAAAAGATTTTGTCGGATTTTTTGCCCTGTGGCCAGACTTAAATGCAGAGATTGTACCACATCCTCTAGGCGATCGCTAATTAAAACGATCCCAGCCGTTTCCATGGCCACTTCCGTGCCACCAGCCAGAGCAATACCGATGTTAGCCTGTCCTAGGGCGGGAGCGTCATTGATACCATCCCCGACCATAGCGACGATTTTGCCCTCTTTTGTCTGTAGGTCGGCAATTAAGGCGGATTTTTCGGTGGGAGCAACTTGGGCATAAAATTGACTGATACCCAAACTATTAGCGATCGCTGTCACCACTTCTTGGCGATCGCCACTGAGTAAAATCACCTCTAAACCGAGTTTTTGCAACTGATTCACGGTTGTTTGAGCATCAGGACGCAATTGATCCTGAAAAGCGATCGCGCCGAGTAATTGTTCTTCCCTACCCAGATAAATCACCGTTTTACCCGCTTGTAAAATCTCTTGAATGCCCCGGATAGTTTCATCAATTTTAATGCCGTTCTGGGCTAACCATTGCCGATTTCCTAGGACGATTTTCGACCCCTGCACCCTTGCCGAAACTCCCAATCCGGCCACAGTTTGAAAATCTTCCCCCGTCAGGTTAGTAGGAGGAGTAACTGCGTCTAAAATCGCCTGAGCGAGAGGATGATTAGTGCCACTCTCCACTACTGCCGCTAATTCTTGAATTTCCAGAGGATTAAGCTCAGAAAAACTCAAACAATCGGTAATTTCCGGATGACCTTGGCTAAGGGTTCCCGTTTTGTCAAAAACCACCGTTTGCAGTCGCGAGACGGTTTCCAAAACATCGCCCCCTTTAATTAAAATGCCTCGTTCGGCTGCTAAACTGGTTCCCACCAGTAGGGCCGTCGGTGTGGCTAAACCAAGAGCGCAGGGACAAGCGACCACAAGCACAGAAATCGCTAATTTTAGGGACAAAAGTAGGGGAGAAGTGGATTGAATCAGCTCGTGGTGTCCTGTGGTTGATCCTAACACCTCTGGAAAGAGCCTAGTTCCCCAAAAATACCAAAAGAGCAGCACAATTAGGGCAATTATCATGACTCCGTAGGCAAAATAACCCGCTATCCGGTCCGCTATCTTCTGTACTGGGGCCTTGCGAGTTTGGGCTGATTCCACGGCGGCGATAATCTTAGCTAGGGTGGTATCGGTTCCCACCTGACGAGTTTGCACAGCGATCGCACCAGAGAGATTGAAACTGCCAGCAATGACTAAATCTCCCATTTCCTTAACCACCGGCAGCGATTCCCCCGTTAACAAAGCTTCATCTACCGTGGTTCTTCCCTGAATAATCTCCCCATCCACGGGAATTTTTTCCCCGGGTAAGACGCGCACCCATTCCCCGACGCGCAGCTGTTCCACCGGAATCGCCACACCCACACGGTCATCTGTACTACCAATCAGGTGAGCCACTGCCGGTTGTAGGGAAGTAAGCGCTTCTAAGTCTGCGGCTGCGCGATGACGGGAATGCGCTTCTAGAGTCCGTCCGAGGAGAATAAAACCTAACAGCATGACTGGTTCATCAAAAAAGCACTCTAGACCGAGATTAGGGAAGATAAGAGCCAAACAACTGGCTATATAGGCGCTACCTGTGCCTAAACTAACGAGAGTGTTCATATTTGGCATCCCATGCCGTAATCCCCGCCAACCATCGATGAAAATATCGCGGCCGGGGAATAAAATGGCTAGGGTGGCTAAAATCCAGTGAAAAGCAATACTTTGAAAGATGGGGATTTCTGGTCCCCCGATGTGGTGTAAGTGACCAATCAGGGAAAAAACCAGTAAACAACAAGCGATCGCTAATCGGTATAATTGTTGTTGCCGTTCTTTTTGTTGGTTTTGCCGACGTTGATTTTGTTGAGAAAGGGGAGTCGATGAGCTGCGCGGTTGGGTGGGGAATCCGATTGCGGTTAATTTTGCGGCTAACTGCTCTGGTGCGATCGCATCTGGTTGGTATTCAATCACGGCAATTTCCGTGATTAGGTTAACTTGGGCCGATTTTACCCCTTGATTTTGGCTGAGTTGTCTTTCTACGGCACTCACACAGCCGGCGCATTTCATGCCTTTTACGTCTAGAGTAGCGGTTTTTAGTCCAGTTTCGGCGGCTAGGATCATGGAAAAAGTAGGCAAGGATGGTCTTTACTTCTATCCTAGAAATTCTCGGCCGATTTTTAAACTATTTTGGCGTGTAGGGTTACAGATAGATGAAATTTTAGTGCGATCGCCGATCTTGTAGATCTTGTAGGGTGCGTTAATGAAATGTAACGCACCTTATCTAATGTTCAAAATTCGTGCGTTACGCTGACGCTAACACACCCTACATCATATCGATCGTCAAGATTAAGTGCGATCGCCGATCTTGTAGATCTTGTAGGGTGCGTTAATGAAATGTAACGCACCTTATCTAATGTTCAAAATTCGTGCGTTACGCTGACGCTAACACACCCTACTGGACTGACTGCGGTAATTATGCCCAAATTGAGGTGATTAAACCGCACGGTGTAGTATTAAGTTTTATTTAGGGGCTGTTTCGCCAATCAGTGTTGGACGGGTGTAATTTCAGCTATTCAGTCATTATGAGGGTTATGACATTTTTGGTGGGGGTGCTAAAATCTGCTTCTAGCATCAAAATGAGAATTGCTGTGTTACACCGATGCGGGTGGTATAGTAGGATCGGGTAAGGTGCTAAACCGCAGAGAGCGGTATGATTAAAGTTAGGTGCATCGCCAAGTGATCTCAACCACTACCAGTCCTTATGCAATCAAGAACACCTGGAATTCATAATTTGTGTCCAGAAATCTTTCATGAACAGATTGAAGATTTAAGAAAAATTGGAATAGATTTATATTCAGGCTTAGAGCTTGCTTTGGCTCAATCAGTAATAATAAACACTCTTGGAGGTTACTTTTGGGCTAAGGAATGTACGACATTTGGTCATAGACAGGATTTTTTTGCAAACAAAAGTGATGTCCGAATTATTCATCTTGCTCATATGCTTTGGTCTTTAAAAGATCAAGAAGGATTTGCTGAGTTTCTGCGAAACAAAGATACAAATAATTTTGAGTCTACTTATTATGAATTGACAGCTGCTTACTGGTTCTTGAAAAGTTCAAAATCAGTCCGACTTGTAGTTGAAAGCGGTGTCAAGGGGGCAGACTTTGATATTGAGGTAAAAGAATTCTTTCTTTATAACTCTCTTAATGTTGAGGTTAAGGCTAAACAAATAGACTTCACAACAGAGCAGCAGATTATAAATAAATTTAAGAAGACAAGATCACAGCTTCCACAAGATGGGAATGGTGTGATTTTTTGCAAAGTTAACTTGTCGGGATTGTTAACTCAAAAAGAACTCATCCAGGCAGCTCAAATCTTCCTCAAATCAACTAAGAGGATTGCATTCATCGTCTACTGCTGGGACTCATGGAACCTTATACAGGAAGGTATAGCACTTGCTTATATAGCTGTTAACCGAGAGGGAGAGATGCACTCAATTTTCGGAGAAAGTTCGACACCAGTGAGACCAGCATTTCTTGTAGAAGCTATAGAATGGCATCAGCAGCCGTAGGGTGCGTTCCCTAATGCAAGTGCGATCGCCGATCTTGTAGGGTGGGTTAACGAAGTGAACGCACCTTATCTAATGCTCAAAATTCGTGCGTTACGCTGACGCTAACACACCCTACTGAACTGTTTCAGCTAATTTGGTGTATTAGAAAAATGCTATAAATTCTATAATCTAAGACTTTAAGCCGAAATCTATCGCCCTATTTTAACTGAAACAATCCACTACATTTGATACATTTATATTGCTTAATCATCCCAAAAACCTTCAGGCTTGGCTATACGTTCACCACTACCCCAATCCTGAGGATAAATTCCTTGGGCGATAAACCGATGGATACTGGAATATTGCCAATCTTGAGGATTTTCACAGAAACCATGCCGCACTGGATTGTCATGAATATAATCGCAATGTGTGGCAAAATCTTGTTCATCACGGATTAAATGCTCCCAAAATCGGCGTTGCCAAAGATTCCCTTCTGCTCGTTTTTGCCGCGATCTAGAAACTTCACGATTAACCCCCAATGCCTGCCCATAATGCTTTGTGACATAAGTTTTGATTAATCGTAACCTTACCGAAAAATCTTGATCATCATCTGGTAACGTCCATAAACAATGAAAATGATCAGGTAATAGAACAAAAGCATCAATCACAAAAGGATATTTCACCCTAACCTTTTCGATTCCTTGCCTAAGTGCTTTTCTAGCCACATCACAACAAAGCCAAGGCTCTCTCTGATAAGTGACTTGAGTAAGCTGTTCAGCATCTAAATAGCGTATAATAGAAACAGTAACCTATTCAAATATCAATAGCTATGCCAGCCCCTAATCACTTGAATTCCGAACAAAAAGAAAAGTTACAAAAA
>VYMC01000024.1_pt1 | contig 59761 bp, 72 predicted proteins | sample 5115301 | NCBI WGS metagenome assembly VYMC01 (sample SAMN12291802, study PRJNA351875) | freshwater metagenome | isolation source: freshwater lake | place: USA: Michigan, Wintergreen Lake | collected 2013-08-08 | reverse complement strand
CGAAAACTTACATAAGGTGGGAGGTTCTAATCAAGTCCTCAAGCGGGTGGAAAATCACTTGTGGGCAGGAGAAATCGATTTAGGCTATTAGGAATTGAAAGATTGGAAAGGCACAGGGGTGGTCAACTTTCGGGCTGATGTGAATAAGCGCCGCTCCCGAATACCTGATTAGGGTTTGTATCAGGAATTGGGAATCTGTATCGGCTCAGGCAGTGTCGAGTCAACGATTAAGCAGATTAGCTCTCGGATGAAAATTGTAGGAGCGCAGTGGAAAGGGGAAAATGTGCCACAATATTTAAGGCTCCGTTGTGCTTATCTCAATGGTGCTATAACCCCAAAGGTAGCTTCGTTGGTCACTTAAGCATTTATACTCATTGCACAATTGGGATGCTCCCAGCTAAGAGGCATTTTATCAGAGATTATTGCCGCAAACACGCACCCTACAAAATCAGCGATCGCACTAATCTTGGTAATGATAACGACAGGAAATAACTGTTAGATAATCATCATCGACAACATAAACAAGGCGATTAGTTTCATCAATGCGACGAGACCAAAAACCTGACAAATTCTCTCTCAAGGGTTCAGGTTTACCGATTCCTTCAAAAGGATTGGCTAGAGTATCTTGGATGAGCAGATTAATTCTTTTCAGGGTTTTCTTATCCTGAGATTGCCAATAAAGATAATCTTTCCATGCTTTACTACCCCAAGCTAACTTACGCATCAATTAAATCATGTTCTTGTATTTTACCTGCTTGATATTCTGCGATCGCTTCTTCTAAATGTTGAGCATTAGCCGGAGATTTCAAGAGATAAACCGTTTCCATCAGACTGTCATAATAACTTTTAGACATGATGACAACATCTTCTGCATCTCTTCTGACAATAACGGTACAGTTTTTGTCATTGGCCACTGTATCTATTACAGATTTAAAGTTTTTTCCAGCTTCGCTAAAGTTGACAATGTTGACGCTCATCAGAGTTGTACATGGTTAACTACAAGCATTATTATAGTCTGTCCAAAGGAGAAAATGGAAATGCCAAGGAAAACTATCCTAAATCCAGTTGGCAAAACCGAAAGGCTTCAGGAAACGAACCTGAGTGATCACACTAATTCCTAGAAGGCTTAACGCGGCAATTCATAGCATTTTTATCGATTTTTGTCAAGATATATTTGACACAATTTACTAGAAAAAGGGTTTCCAATTAAAGAGGGCGAATGCAATTCGCCCCTACAATAATAATATTATTGCTGTGCCAATGGTAGGGGCGCATCGCCTGCGCCCAGAATGTCCTATAGATATTTCGACAAAATTGAAAGGCAGCCAAAGGGTTTCTAAAGAAACCCTTTGGCTAGTTTCCAATTAATCCTATTTGACCTAATAGGTAAGGGATAATTTCTCCTCTAACTTTGAATGATACTTTAATCCCCTGTTTCCAACTAATCCTATTTGACCTAAATGGAATTTTAAACATATTGTGCGCCTAGATAAGATGAAGGGCTATAATCAAATTAATTTACTCAATGGCTACGGGATTTTGACTATTATTTCTCCTTTAGAGGTAACAATTGATCAAGCCAACGACAATTAAAAAAAGTTTTGACTGTTTAGCTTTTAAACAAACCAGTCAAGAAAAAATGGCTGAAGACATGAAAAATCTCAGCTATTCAGATCAGATTGAATATCTTCAAAAAAAAATTAATGAAAGTGATTTAAAGTTATGGTGGGAATCCATCAATAACAAGAAATAAGGCGCATTATACTGTGTTAATGCACCCGAAAAAATAAGCGTGCTGCTACGCAGTGCCTTCAGTATCACACTCAGTCTCCAAAAATGCTCTCAAATATCTCACGCTTGACTCTAAAGTTAATTTCTCTAAGTCTTTGATAAAAACTCTCCAAATTTTCAATTTCTATCTTTCCTTCTTTGAGAAGTTTATGAATAATCGCTAAAGTTCCTTTAACATTTAAGCCTAAGCGTAGTGCTTCTTTTCTTGCTGCAAAGTCATCAAGGATGATATAATCAGTTTGTAATTCTATTCCTAAAGTAATGGCATCAGATTCACCTTTCCCTAAACGTTCATTTAAACTATTTGCTAGAGAGATTAATTTAATATTTAGGATAATTAATTTCTGTTGATTGATCAGCTTATTAAGAGTCTCTGAAGATTGATCTTGTTTGGCATTAATTTCTTGTTGTACGGTTGCAGGCAAATAAAAATTATCATTAGAATCTAGGAATTTTTCTAAAAATCCTAACTGAGACAAAAAGCTTAAAGGGGAAGAATTGAAAACAATTTTCATAGAGATTACCATTTTTTTTCTCTATCTATGTCTTCTGTAGTAAGATAAGAAAAATCGATTCCCATTAATTCTAAAATTTTCAAGAACATTTCTGTATCCATTTCCATGATTTCTGCGGCTTTATGAAGACTGATGATGCGAGAAACTAAAGCACCCACCACAAAAATAAATTGTTCTTTTTGTTCAATATTATCAAATAATTGTATTTCGGCGGCAATTTCTTGAAAAGTAATCGAAGTATTCATTGTCTTGCTAAGTTTCATCAATTAAGACATATCTAACTTAATTTTAACGCAAAATCAACCCAACAAACTGCCCTTATCTCAATCTTTTAAATTATAGACAACAAATAAGGTGCATTATACTTTGTTAATGCACCCGATCAGAAAAGCGATCGCTCTTCCAATATTCTGCCAAATGCGATCGCAACTTCCCATTTTTACAGAAAAAATGATAACATAAAACTCAAATTTGAACTATTGTTGTGGAAAGATACTAAGATGACAAAGTTACAATTAATTCAAGCGGAAATTGAAAGCCTTACTTCTGATGAATTTTTGTATTTAAGAAATTGGCTCAATAAGTTAGACGATCAACAATGGGAAAAACAAGTTGAGGAAGATTCCATAGCTGGAAAACTTGATTTTCTAATTGAAGAAGCATTATTTGAAAAAAGCAAAAATCAATAACTCTAACAGTATGTAAACGAATAATTTTAGGGCGATTTTCCCTATCATCATAATGACAATTAACGGCATCTTTTACCATTTCTCGTAAAGATTGTAAATCATCGGCTTCGGTAAAAATAGACTCGCCTAATGCCCTTGCTGTATATCCCCCTTCTGGTGCATCTTCCACTAAAAAAACTATTTCTGTCATATTTCCTTCTTTACTCTCTAAATTTTTGCAGTAATTTTAATTATAGTTTGTTTAGTTTTTTAGATAGCACTTTTTAAAGCTTACAAGATTAGCATTCGCCGTTTATCAACCCTAATCGCCTCTTTATTGCGAAAATGTAGTTAAACAAAGTGCAACCCAACACCAACCAAATAAATTAATAGTTGATCATGTTGGGTTTCGTGCCTCAACTCAACCAACAAGAGCGGCGATCGCACTAAAAGAGCGGCGTACTGCTACGCAGTGCCTTCGGCATCGCACTGATGTGGCCTTACTGGGGAAAAAATGGTATGATAATAACAATTTATTAATATTATTGGCAAGTAATTATGTCATCTTTAGTTATCTCACAACATATTGAAATCACTCCTGGTATCTGTGGTGGAAAACCTCGTATTGCTGGACATCGAATTAAAGTTCAAGATATTGTAATTTGGCATGAAAGAATGGGAATGTCACCAGATGAAATTATTTATCACCATCCTACTATTACCCTAGCAGATGTTTATGCGGCCTTGACCTATTACCATGACAATCGAGAAGAAATTAGACGACAAATTGAAGCAGGAGAAACTTTTGCTAAACAACTACAAGGAAACAAACCATCTTTAATTGAGAAAATATTACAGGGTGAAAATGCCAGTCAAGATTAAATTTCATCTGGATGAAAGTGTTAGTAATGCTATTGCAAACGGCTTGAGAATGCGGGGAGTTGATGTCACAACATCCCCAGAAGAGGGTCTAATTGGTGCATCTGATGAAAGACAACTAGCTTATGCTTTGTCCCAACAACGAGTCATTTTTACTTTTGATGATGATTTTCTTAGTTTGGCCTCTACAGGTATTGAACATTGTGGCATTATTTACACTCGCCAACAACGTCAGCCAATTGGAAAAATTATCAGTGATTTAGTCTTAATTTGGGAATGTTTAGAACCTCAATATATGTATAAAAAGATTGAGTTTTTGTAAAGATTAGACACAATAATAAATAAGGCGCATTATACTGTGTTAATGCACCCGATCAGAAAAGCGATCGCACTAAGGCTACAGCGGCCGATATCCACGCATTAACACGGTTGCGAGCTTTCTTTTCCGCTTCTTTGAGAGAACAAATTTTTAGTCTTTCCTTATTAAATCAAATCATATGAAACTTTTTTAAGCTCTTTTATGTTTACATCATAACAATTGCCGTTGACATCAAGATACTCGCTGAGTACACTACGTCGACAAATAAGTCTTGTACCACCAAACCAAGTAATTCGGACAGTTAATTCTTGACGACAGTTCGGGCATAGAGGATTTCTCTCTTTGTTCATCCGACTGTGATGGAAAGGATCCATTTTGTTTACTCCTTTAAAAGGTCAGCTAAAGTTTTTGGTCAGTTAACACACTATGAAAAAAAGTTACGAATAGATTGCCACAGACTACGAAGACCATCCTTAAAATCAAGTATCATTGAGTAAAATACTGTCAAGAATGGTTGTTTTAATTGATCACACTCCATCATGCCAAACCCATCCTACAAACTACAAGAGCGGCGATCACACTTGGTGTATTACTTTTCGTCGTTATAATATTTCCACGCTTCACGAAGTTCTGTAACAGTCGGCATAGCGAATACTAAAGCCGTTATTTCGGGAATTAAATCTGCCCAATCTTGTGTATCAAACCCAGGTTTTTCCATTTGTAAGGCAACATAACGTCCTAGCCTTATAGTGTATATAAAGTTCAACAAACAGTTAATTCCAACTGCTCCTAAAGTACCAATACCTGGCACTGCGTGTAGCGCAAATGTCAATACTTTAGAGCCTCCTAAATATCCCGCAGAGCCTGCTAAGATACCACCAACAAATTTAAGAACGGTATTTCTATCAAGTTGACGTTCAGCTATTTTTGCTATACCGAGAATCATACCCGTCCAAGTACCACTCACTCCTCCGATATCGAGTCCTGGAACAATGGACCCTGGCGCACCAATGCCAGCCGCCATAAAAGCACATCCATAGATGAAATCTTCATATTTTTTAATTTTATATTCAAATGACATCTCTTAATCTACCCCCCCGAATACTTGATACCAACTTGACTTAAAATCTGAACCACTTTACTCGCGTCATAACTGGGGACTTCTATCTGATCCCCTGAAATTGAGGCATTTGAACCCAATGAACCCGTAATTTTTGCCTTAGCTTACGAATGATTAAGACCAGATAAGGATATGTAACTTTAGGGTGCATTTCGTGAACTCAACCCACGAGATAAGTAATTGCGACAGAATACGATCTTAGAGAGCATAATATCAAAAGTAGTTACGACACATATCTCTTACTAAGCTAACTTGTTGATCTTGGGGAAGGTATGTTATTTCTTTGCTCGCTAGTCCCCGTTGGCAGTCAACATAAATTCTGTATGCTCCGTTCGCTGTATTTACTACTGCCACACCCTGAGCAACAATTCTATAAGCTTTCCTGATTTTTGTAGGGTTTTTTGAGGCAAATCTGATTAAATACTCAATTCCTTCTGTCAAGAATCTTGGCTGTGAGTACGCACTAGGAACCTGTACTCCAAAATCAACTACAAATAAAGAGAGAACGAGAATAGAAAAGATTGTTTTTACGTTTGTTTTCATGATTAATACCCACAATTACGAATGTTCAAAAATAACTCCTTGTAAGGATACCAACTGGCACTTTTACCTACCCCCCCGAATACTTGATACCAACTTGACTTAAAATCTGAAGATATGGGGAGTATGGGAGCATCTCACCTTTGTAACCCCTAAATCAGGTTTTTATGTCAAGCTATTTTGAAAGCCTTGCTAGAAACCAGTTTTATGGATAAATACAATTACTCACTTGCATAAATGAGATGCTCCCTGAGATAGAGATATTGAGATATGAGATATAAGATATGTAACTTAAGAACGCTTTTTGCGTCTAAGCTCATATAGAACTACATCAGGAATTTGACTGACATCAATTTCCCTATCATTCTTTCGCTCACGATCTCTTTGAAACTCTTGAATTTTTCCCCCTACTTCATTTGTAATTTCTTGAATTTTTTCCCCTACTTCTCTTGTAATTGTAGGTGCGTGTTTGATGACATGGCTGGTTGCATGACGCGCGAGTTCACGGAATGCGTGTTCCAAAAAACCGCTCATTTTCAAAATCCTCCCTAAGAAAGCTTAAAAGTTACTGTCACATATTTGTCACGAGTCTCAGTGTATTTGCCAATTTTATAACCAAATAGCTCAATGTCATGAACTGTCGTCTCTGTGCCGGCAAGATATTGAAAAGTTACTTCGCTGACACCCTTAGACTTATAGTCTCTTAGAGATGATGAGATTTGTTCTAATGTATCTACTTTTACAATGCCTGACATTTGAATCTACCCCCCCGAATACTTGATACCAACTTGACTCAAAATCTGAACCACTTTACTCGCGTCATAACTGGGTACTTCTATCTGATCCCCTGAAATTGAGGCATTTGAACCCAATGAACCGACGATTTTTGCCTTAGCTTCTGATTTTTTAGAATCGAGCGCATATTTATCTAAAACGAACTTCGTCATAAAATACCTACGTTAAACTGAGACATAAGCAATAATACTTAGAACTAGCGTCGCTGAGTTAGATATGGTTAGTTTTAGGTCTGTTTTGCTTAACTACATTCCATCATGCCAAACGCTTCCAAAAAGTGACAACCCCTAAACATCGGATTTTATCGGGAGTTTTGTCGGGTAAATTTTTCTGAAAATTGGAAAAAGTGGGATTTAGTTGGGCTATAATACGCAAAAGTCTTTTGCTGTGTCGATTGTATGAATATCACGGAAGTCTTACAACTGATTGACGAACGCCTTATTGAGCGAGATAAAAAGCCGCTAAATACCATCCAGAAGGCTATTTTTGAAGGGAGTTGGCAAGGACAGAGTTATCAAGAAATAGGTAACGAATATCACCGCAGTGAGACTCATATTAGAGAGGAAGGCGCTAAATTATGGAAGCTTTTATCAGAGGTTTTAGAAAAAGATATAAAAAAATCTACTTCCCGTTCTGTCTTAGAAAGAGTGTATATTAAATCATTAAAAAATTCTAACATTTATAGTATTAATGGCAATAATAATAATCTTTGTCCTACGGAAAATACAAGATTGTCTAACGAAAATGACTTAAATAGTAATAATAACTCTCAATCTGAATCAATCTATCATGATCTAACCCTTGCTCCTCAAATTATTGACTTTTACGATCGAGAAAACGAACTGGCAACAATCTCGAACTGGGTGTTTAAGCAAAATACTCGCTTAATTGCCGTTTTGGGATTATGGGGAATAGGAAAAACCACCCTAGTTAAACGATTTATTGATCTCAATTTAGAACAATTTGAAGTGGTGATTTGGAAAAGTTTAAAATTTCCCAAGTCTTTAGATTTATGGCTAAATGATTTATTGAATACTTGCCAAAAAGAACCGAAAGAAAGCACCGATAACAAAATCCAGCAATTGTTAGAAGTTCTAAGCAATCATAAATGTTTAATCGTCTTAGATGATTTTCAAAATCTTTTTGCCGTTGGTCAAATGGCAGGTAATTATCAATCTGAATATAGCAGTTATCAACATTTTTTAAAACTGATTGCAGAAATCCAACACCAGAGCCATTTTATTCTCATTAGTCAAGAAAAATCGGCGGAAATGAACTATCTTAATCAAGAAAATTCTCCTATTCAATGCTTAGAATTATCAGGATTTGAAGCGATTGATTTTCTTGAAAATAAAGGTTTACAAGATGGGGAAAGATGGTTAGAATTAATTCAATTATATGAAGGTAATCCTTTTTATTTAACCGATATTGCCGTTTTGATTAAAGATGTTTTTGATGGCAAGGTTAACGATTTCTTGGCAGAAAATAGCTTAGTTATTACAAAAAAAATGCAGTCTCATTTAAAACAAATTTTTGGTCGCTGTTCTCCCCTTGCTCAACAAATCGCCTTAGAATTAAGTAAAGTTGATCAACCTTTATCTAGAGAGGAGTTAAAAAATAACCTAGATTTATCTGCCAGTGATTTAATCAATGGTTTACAATCCTTGCAACAACGTTATTTAATTCAAAGGGAGCAAAACCGATTTCAATTATCATCTATTTTTAAAGAGTATATCAAAAGCGATCGCTCTTAATTTTTTTGATTAAGTTAGCTCTGAACTTCCCCCCATACACATCTACTAGAATAGCCAAAAACCCTTATCCATCAATGGATACACCCATTAACTTTTCTGAATGTACCCATGTTGATTGTAATACTAAATTCAGTTATTAAAAACTGATTATTTATTCTCCCCTTTGCCTTTTGCCTCTTGCCTTTTGCCTGTCTGATATGTTACCTATACTCAACGGATTTAGTATAATACCTCTTAAAGAAGATCGAGTTTAAAAAAGAACCCTTCCAACCTCTCAAACTGATTGGTAACAATTAGAGGCAATCAGCGATATTGATAGCGATGTATGAGATTATTCTTGAGATAATAAATGGCTGGTTATAATTAAATTAAAAATGAATTTTAGGTTCGATCCCCCCTGCCCCCCTTGATAAGGGGGGTGCGGATCCCCCCTACCCCCCTTGATAAGGGGGGCATCTGATAATTTTTAAAGCCTACCTACTTATAAAGTCGATGTCTGATAACTGATAATTGATCGCTGAATTTAACTTCTTAAAGAAACTTGGAACTGTTTAACCAAAGCTTCTCGCACTTTTGTCATTAAGGGTTCTACCTCTTCATCGGTTAAAGTTCGATCGCTGGCACGATAGACTAAACTAAAGGCCAAACTACAATGATTTTCTGGCACATTCTGCCCCTGATAGCGATCGAATAATTCGACTTTTTCTAAGAGATTACCTCCAGCATTTTTGATAGTTTTTGTCAATCTATCTACGGGTATATCTGTGGAAACAAAGAAGGCGATATCTCGTGCCGCCCCCGGATAGGTAGAATAGACCTGTAAACGCGGGGTAATTTTGGCACTATCGCTAAGAGTTGCTAACAGGATCGGGAACTGGATTTCAAAGGCATAAACTGCCTCAATTAATCCCTTTTGCTGACGCAATTGCGGGTGTAGTTGACCGAATATACCTAGGCGTTGTTTGCCAATCCATAAAGAGGCTGTTCGTCCGGGATGAAAACGCGCATCTTCGGCATCTTTTTCGTAGCTTACTGTCAGCGAAAGGCGATCAAATACTGCTTCTAAAATGCCTTTTGCTTCATACCAAGTCATGGCTACCTCTTTACCCGATCGCAGCCAACGTCCGGCAGGGAAGAAATCACCGCCAAAAATGCCAGCAATTGCATCGTATTCGTTGATATTATCCGATTCTGAGCGAAAAACTCGCCCGATCTCGAAGCCATTTAAGGAACCGTTACCCTGAGACTGATTATACTCAAACGCTTCGATTAAACCGTCGAGGAGATTAGTCCGCAAAGCAGAATACTCGACAAAAAGGGGATTAGCGAGGACAACTTCCGCTAATTCCGGTTTAACTAGGGAATATTGGACTAATTCCGTCAAACCCACTGCGCGAAAAGCTTCCCGCAGCCGACGCTGTATAGTTTCCTCAAAGGATAATCCTCCAGCTGCGGTTTTTGCTGGCAAAGTATCGACAAAGCGATCATATCCGTACAGTCGCGCCACTTCTTCAATTAAGTCAATTTCTCGTTCTAAATCCCGATAACGGTAGTCTGGCACTGTCACAGTCCACAGAACAGGGTTTTTTGAGGTTAACTGCAATTCACAGCCTAAATTGCCTAAAATCCGCTCCACATCTTCGGCGAGAATTTCACCGATCGCACCATTATCTAGGGTAACTTGACCCAGTATTTGCTGCAAACGTTCTAAACGTAATTCGATCCAACCACTGGACTGATCGGCACGATAATCAGCTTTAACCTGACTGCTGACAGTTCCCCCAGCTAACTCTAGAATCAAATCGATCGCCCTTTGACAAGCATATTCCAAAGCGGCGGGATTAACACCGCGTTCATAGCGTCCGGAAGATTCGCTGCGTAAACCCTGCGCTTTTGAGGAACGACGGATAGCGATCGGATCGAATAAAGCCGACTCTAGCACAAGATTAACGGTTTCCTCGTTAACTTCCGTATCTTGACCTCCCATCACCCCTGCTAAAGCTACCGGCTTATTATTGGCAGTAATTAACAAATTAAGCTCTTTTAAGCTTCTTTCCTGACCATCAAGGGTAATGATTTTTTCCCCTTCCTCGGCAAAACGTACCCCAATAGTAACGGATTTACCTCCAGCAAAACTCTGTAAACGATCGCGATCAAAAGCGTGTAAGGGTTGTCCCCACTCCAAGAGGACATAATTAGTAATATCGACCACATTATTGATCGATCGCAGTCCGGCAGCCTGTAAACGCTGTTGCAACCATAGCGGAGATGGGCCAATTTTTACCCCCTCGATCACCGTACCAATATAAGCAGGACAGGCTTTATTTTCTGATATTTCCAGAGATAAATCTTTTTTAGGGGAAAATTCACCTAATTTCACTTTTGGTAGGCTTAATTCTCCTCCTGTCAAAGCCGCCACTTCTCGCGCGACTCCGATCATACTCAAAGCATCGGCACGGTTAGCGGTGGGAGAAATATCTAAAATCACCTCATCGAGTCCTAAAAGGGGACGAACATCTGTACCTAAAGGGAGATTTTCCTGGCTAAAAATGTGGATTCCTTCAGAATCTTTGGTTAATCCTAATTCTGCGAGGGAACAGATCATCCCTTCCGATTTTACCCCCCGCAATTTAGCCGGTTTAATCGTTAAATTGATTTTGGGTAAATAAGTTCCCAAAGTAGCCACAGGAACTAGAATATCAGCCCTAGCATTGGGCGCACCACAGACAATTGTACTAGGATTTTCCTGACCGATATCCACCTGACAGACACTTAGTTTATCTGCGTTGGGATGGGGTTGGCGATCGATAATTTTACCAATAACCACACCCTTTGCCCATTCTCGGCGATCCTCAATGTCTTCTACCTCTATTCCCGCAATTGTCAATAATTCCGCTAATTCTTGGGGAGATTGGGCGACTTTGACTAATTCTCGTAACCAGTTGATCGAAATCCGCATCGTTAATTCTTGCTTGCCGTTGGTTCTTAACTATTGTAAACCGTGGGTAGTCAATGATTTAGAGATTAGGGCCGATCGGCTGTTAAAATGTTAGGGGGAGGATGGAAGAACTGTGTAAATAACCGCTCATTTTCCTTGGCCAGGGGTGATATTATCTTTGAACAGATTACCGATAATTTGGGGAGATAATCAGTAGTTAGCTATCTATATCAAAAAGGATTATTGATGCCACCCGATCAAATAGAAAACCTCCTCAAGGGAATTTTGAGACAATACCAAAGTTCTTTTAGTGACAAAATATATGGAGAAGAAAATGATGATTATGATTCGCTTATGAGGGTATTTGGAATTACTCCTAGTTTAAAAAGGGAAAATCGTCAGTATTGGGGCAGGGAACTAGGAATGTGTTGGCAACGTCTGGTGACAGAAGTTTTTAAGGCTAATTGTTTAGATTATCAACCGGCTTTAAAGATTGCAGATGATCAACCTTGTGACTGCATTTTAGGTAGAGATGCCATTGATACTAAATATAGAATTGGTTCGGGAGATTCTGGCACACTTAAAAAGTTTAAACAGTATGGAAAACTATTACAGGAAAGAGGACTTAGACCTATTTTACTGATTGTGCGAGAGGATAACTTACCAGCAGCGATTAAAGCTTGTCATCTGGGTGGCTGGACTGTTTTGCAGGGCCAACAAAGTTTTGATTATATACTTGATCGCAGTGGGTTCGATTTGCTGAAAGCTTTTGACAAATTTTCTGAAACACAGGAGTTTTATATTTCCCGATGAATATCTCAAAAAGATGGCAACTTCTGCACGGTGATTGTAGAGAACTTCTCACTTTACTAGAAGAATCTAGTATATCTTGTGTGATCACAGATCCACCCTATAATTATGAGTTCATTGGCAGAAATTGGGATCATGATGAAATCCAAAGACGCAGAGAACGTATTCAAAACAGTTCCACACTGGTCAAAAATATTCCCTATGGAAGTGGGTTAGCTGGTGGGGTTCGCAATCAGCGTTGGTATCAACGCAATCGCGAAAATGTGGTCAATTATATTGAATGGGCAACAGATTGGTCAAAGGAACTAATGCGTGTTTGTAAAAGCGGGGCTGTTGTCGCTGTTTTTAGTAGCACAAGAACACTGGCTCATATTCAGATTGCTCTTGAAAATGCTGGTTTTTATGCTAGAGATGTGCTGGTTTATAGACGACATTCAGGCATTCCTAAAGGATTAAATATTGAGAAAAAACTTGACAAAATTGGTGATACTAATGCCAAACAATGGCAAGGTTGGCATACTTGCCTGAGAAATGAATGGGAAGCTATAGTTATTGTGCAGAAGCCTCTAAAAAACAATTATATTGAAACTATACAAATGACTGGATTAGGTCCCTTCAAAGCTATACTAAGTGACGGCTCTTTTCAATCCAATATTTTAGAGGGCTTTTCTAAAGGACGGGATGAAAATTTTGATGAGCATTGTACGATTAAACCTTTATCATTGATTAGAAAACTGCTCGAGTTATTTCTACCACAGGATAACATTCATATAGTTCTCGATCCTTTTGCTGGAACGGGTACAACTCTAATTGCCGCTCTAGAATTAGGTTATCAGACTATTGGTATTGAAATTGAAGCTCAGTATATTAATATCATTCAACAACGTTTGGGGGAATATTTTGGCAAGATCGAACAGGAATTTGAGGTATTTGATTAGTCAATCAAAAAGTTAACAATAACAACCACTACGGTAGAAAATCGGCTCGACAATAAATCCTTCAGAGAATTAAGGAGAGTTAGTCAAGCTTTCGATCAGAACATCATTCTTAATAACTCTTATCTTAAACTACACACAGACAGAACACTTCTGGGAAAATTATCCCCATCTCCCCTAAAAACAAGCTATCCTAAAGATTGCCATCTTGTTCCGATTCTATCCGTGCCTTACTATTCCCAATATCCCGACGCTTTCACTCCCAGTTATCTGAGCGAACTACAAGGACAGATTCTCGCTTGTCCCCACTTCACAGTTAACAATTTAAATCGAGATTTCGTTAAAACCAAAGGCTTTTCCATCGCTTTTCGACGCACACAACTCAGCGAAGTCGAACGAATTTTTCCCTATTTTAAACCCTATCTTGATCGCAGTTTACAAGCTGACTGCAACGCTTTTTATCTTAATCCCTTACTCCTACAAACCGGTTCGCGAGTTGATCCCCATATCGATCGCTCCCTGCGCTCCTATTGTAAAACAATCGATCCTCCGCTCCTAGTTAGCGTCCTTTATGTGCAGGTTCCTAGGGATATTCAAGGGGGGGAACTGGTACTAGCAACCAGCAATCGTTCCGTGGCCCGGATTCGTCCTTGTGCTAACACCCTGATCCTCTTTCAAGGAGATCTCACCCATTCAGTTAATCCCGTTAGCTGTTCTGGTATTCGTCTCAGTCTTGTCTGCGAACAATATCGCTTAGATGCGGAAGAATTGCGAGAGATTCCCGAAATGCAGATAGAATCGCGAACCATGAAACCAGAAAAGAAAAAAAAGAAAGATCGGGTCGTTGCACTACAATAAAAGGGCATTTTTGTAAAGATATTCTAGATGGTGATGCGCGAACCGATCGTCGAATTAAGGGGAGTAACCAAAGCTTTCGGCAAGAAAGTAATCTTAAATAACGTCGATCTCAAGGTGTACGAAGGGGAAGCGATCGGCGTGATCGGTCCATCGGGGACGGGAAAATCGACCATTTTGCGCTTAGTCGCTGGATTACTGGCCCCCGATCGAGGAGAAGTGTACATATACGGCACAAAACGCCAGAGAACCGTAGAACAGGGGGAAGATCCCCTCGGTGTTGGCCTAGTTTTCCAACAATCGGCCCTTTTTGACTCCCTCACTGTTGGGGAAAATGTCGGTTTTGCTCTCCATCGCAACTCAAAGCTAAAACGAGCCGAAATCCGCGATTTAGTGGAAGAAAAACTGGATTTAGTGGGAATGTCCGGTTCCTACGACCTCTATCCCTCTGAAATATCCGGAGGGATGCGAAAACGCGTCAGTTTAGCTAGAGCAATTATCAGCGATCCCTCGATCGCCGCTGATCGAGCGAACATTCTCCTTTACGATGAACCCACTGCCGGACTGGATCCAGTTGCTTCTACCCGCATCCAGACGGTAATTATGGAACTTCTCAAGGTAAAAAAAGCCTGTGGGGCCCATCTTATTGTCACCCACGTCCACAGCACCATCGAAAATACCACCGATCGCATCGTTTTTCTCTATAAAGGTCAATTTCAATGGGTTGGACCGACTCAAGAGGCTTATCACTCCGAAATCCCCGTACTCAAGCAATTTTTTACCGGCAGTATCGACGGACCAATTCAGTAAACTGCCAATTGAGGGAAGTGGGGTGTGGGGTGTAGGGTGTAGTTATTTATCCTCTTAGCGGCAAAATTAGCCTCTATTCTTCGTTTATTGGCATTAGGATGAAACTTTGAACAGATAGCACAAGCTTTAGAATTAGAGATCGAACAGGTTAGACAAGCAACTCAAAGGGAATAGGAAAAGTTCAAAGCGATCGCATTTTAAGAATGGTTTCCCAATCTCGATCGCTATCAATCAACAGTAAATTATTCTCCCAACTTTGATAAATTAATATAATTTCTGGGGCCTATCTATTTAGCGATCGAGGTAGCTACATTAGGACTATTGGGGTTAATATCAATAGTCCGAGTTGCGGGAATAACGATTAAGTCTAAATCTTCCATTGGGATAGCGCCAAGCAATACTTGATCCCCCATCACCAAAGCACCGACGAAACCGACGCGGTTTTTGAAACGAATTTCGATCGGTCCAACGTAGGGAACCAGTTGACGGGAACCATCAGCTAAAATTACCTCCTTGCGATCGATTTCAGTTAATTTTAACTGAATTTGAATATGTGCAGGAATGCAGAGATGCAAGGCTCCCTTATCAGCCAAAGCTGCGGTTTCTAGAGGCGATAGGGAACGATCAACGGGGTTACTAAGTTGTATTTTGGCTGAAACTAAACCCATTTTATCCTGTTGAGGTGGTCTATTAATTAGATTATACTAAATCCGTCAACGGTAAATTATTCTCCAAACTTTGATAAATTGATACAATTGTTGGGAGCTATCTTTTGCTGGTAGCTATCAAGTAAAAATCGCCAAACCTGAAAATCTCTCAAGTCTTCTCTTAATTAATGTTAAACTGGGGAGTAATCCACGGCTCATCACCAAAGTACAAACTATGACTACTGCTACTGATATAGGCACATTAGTCACCCGTTCCCCAGATATTGGCAAGGATCGTCCAGTCATTACAGGGACAGGAACCTCTGTTCGTCGAGTAGTTGTTTTGTATAAGCAAGGTGCCAGTGCAGAGGAAATCGCTCGCTGTATGAGCCATCTAAGCCTTGCCCAAGTTTATGCTGCTTTGGCTTATTATCATGCTAATCGCGATGAAATTGAAGCAGATTTGGCTGAGGAAGACGCTGAATACTGGAAGCTGGCATTATTACACAGCAAAAAGGCTTAACCAATTTTTAGATGGACAAGATACTTTTGTACATTGACGAAGACCCTGATATGTAGCCTATACTCACTGGGGAGATACAGGCAACACGAATGATCAAGGTGATGCGTTACGGCGGATTGTTAATTTTAGTTTTTTTGACCGAATTGATAGCCGCAAATACGCACCCTACACTCTACCTCTAACTGCTGATTTTCTCGTCATCAATCAACCAATTCTCTAACTTTAAAGCAGGCACACGCTCAAATTCACGGGTATTTGCAGTAACAAGAGTCAAATCAAGTGCTAGGCAATGAGCAGCAATTAGTAAATCATTTGGACCGATTGGGGTTCCTGCTTGCTCCAAATGTTTACGAATTACGGCATAGTGCTTATCTTATCTACAGTTGATTCTAATGGCAAAACTGTCAAGAACTCAAGAATGCGTTCTAGTTGCTGCACCAGACGGGAGGAACCACTCTTAACCACTCCAAATCTTAATTCACAGGCCACAATGATGCTTGTACAAATGCTTTCTTCGCCGACATCGACAATATGCTGGAAAACCTGACCTTGAGGATACTTGATCAAATTTGACAGGATGTTAGTATCAAGAAGATATTGATAGGTCATTAGGTGGTACTAAAATGTGATGTCATCAAGGGGAAGCAACCCTTCATCTATGTCAGGAAAATTGTCTGTAATGTCTGGTAAAGTAGTCAGCAAAGAAAGTAGAGAACCGGAAGAAATCGGCTCAATGATTAAGCGATGACCTTCTTTGCGTAACAAAACTTCTGTGCTTGATAGGGCAAGTTCAGGAGGAATAGTTAAGACTTGCTCTTGTCCATTTGTTAGTAAAGAAACCTGACGCAAGTTTTGCATCTGTTGACCTCTTTGTTAATGATCACCTTACTATTTTAACCTGAATATTGCTTGATATAAATAGGACTTGCTGAAAAAGTACGGGCGAAGCATTCGGATAGGAAATCTACGGTTTCAGCGATGGGTTATGCCCGAATGCTTCGCCCCTACAGGACGCTATGTTCTGTTGTAATCGTCGAAACTGCTCATCTGAGATATTAACAGTAATGGAAGCCATTAGAAACCTCTCAATAGTCTAAATATTCAACATTATAACCTATATTTCCATTATCAAGGGCGAGCGCTTTATAGTAATATGTAGTCATGAAACTATCATACCATTTTTCTTTATTCGCGTCACAACGAATGAAGGTTTGGCAAGCATTCGAGCGTGGATGTCTGTCATGGATTTAGAAATTTGGTATCAGGCTCTTCTAGGTTCTGTGTGATAAGTTTAACTCACAGAGGATCGATCAATCTTTGTGTCCTCTGTGTCTGGTGTGGTTCCTTCCACTCGCTCGCTGGGAAGAATGTATCTTAGAATACATTTTACCCACCAAACCCAAGAGAGCCACTATATCTCGTGAGCTTCTAAAAATTCTGATGACCAAAATCCTCACCGATTATCGAGGCTTTCCTGTGCGAAAAAGATTGCTCCATATTTTAGACCATACCGAGATGGCTGTGTTGAAGGATAGAATAGAAGAAACGCTTCAGTATCCCGAACAAGTCAGAAAATCTAACACTGACAACCAAGTGATTTTAAATTACCGTTATTATCTTAATACATTAATGGGAAATAAATGGCTATGCGTTGTCACTAAATATCTTGATAAAGATGCCTTTTTATTGACAGCCTATTTAACGAATAGAATTAAACAAGGAGAATTGTTATGGCCACTAACTTAAAAATTTGGTTTGACAAAGAAGGTGATTTCCTAGAAGTTCTTTTTTCTGATCAACCAGGTTATATGCAAGAAACAGAAAATGATGCAATTATGACCAGAGTTGATCTTCAGGGAAACGTATTAGGTTTTTCCATTTTAGGCGTAAGTCAACTAAAAAAGGATAACCCTTTAGTCGCAGAACTTTCGGGTAATGTTACAGCTTAATTTATGTGGTCAATCCGTCGCCAACCTAACTAATTTTGGCTCCTCCGACATCATGGGGTAAAATGTTCGCTGCGTTACATTTGGGCGAACGCGGTTCGCCCCTACGTTACTGATGCGTTTTCTAGCCAACGAAAATTTCCCTCTTGATGCTGTTGAAGCCCTACGGCAAAATGGACATGATGTGGCGTGGATTAGGATGGAATCACCCGGAATCTCCGATCCTGAAGTTTTAAGTCGCACCCAAGCGGAAAATCCTATTAAGGAGGTGCGTCAGACAATCTCTTAATTTTTGGCGAACATGAAGTTGATTAAAATCGAGTCAGGGACGGCTCCTTAGTCCATTCTAATTGGCTTTTTCCCTAAGTTGTCAAATTCATCTAGTTTTCTAGAAATCTCGGCCAGAGGCGAAAAAATCAGCGACAATGATATAAATAGAGTTATCAACACAAGTAAAGTGATTATGACTGTAGCCACGACGAACGCCCGAGATATTTTCCGCTCCGCCTACGAAAACCGTTACACTTGGGATGAACGATTTCCAGGTTACACTGCCGATATTATCCTCACTCAAGGACAGGAAGTCCATACGGGCAAAATTCAAGTTAATGCCGATTATAGTGTGGAAGTGAAGGGCATTAATGACGAGAAAGTGCAAGAAAGTATCTATAATCAAATGCGCGACATTGTTACTCACCGCAAAAGAAGCAATTTTGATGCTTCCCACGGCAAAAACCAGTTTAATTTTGGGCAAGATGATCCCACCGGTGCGGTAGAAATTCTTGTCACCGGCGATGCGATGGGGTCTAATTATAAAGTACGCGGCCAGGAAATCTGTCAAGTCAGTCGAGTCATGGGACCGATGGCTTTTACTATTAATACCGAGGAAAGTCTCGATACGGGAGAAGGTTATATTTCTATTCGCTATAATGCCATTTTCCGCAATGCTAAAACCGATGAATTAAAGGGAAAACGTGACTTTAAGGAAACCTACGAAAAAATCGGTAATTATTATTTACCCTCCTGTCAAGTGATTAACGCAATCGATGCCGGGGGCGAAAAATCCACCACAGAATTTACTTTTATCAATCTGCAGCTTTTACAATCTTAAGGGTTATTCCCGCCCAAAAAGCGTTAGGATCGAGGTAACTACACTGTAATAAATCTCTGACCAGAGGCTGATTATGTCTTTAACACTGACCCCCAATAACGTCGAACAAGTTTTAGATGAAATGCGCCCCTACCTGATGGCGGATGGTGGTAACGTGGAATTAGTCGAAATCGACGGACCAGTCGTCAGACTGCGTCTTCAAGGCGCTTGCGGTTCCTGTCCCAGTTCCACCATGACCCTAAAAATGGGCATCGAACGTCGTCTCCGGGAAGTGATTCCCGAAATTGCCGAAGTTGAACAAGCTTTCTAAATCTTGGTTCAATTAATTCTCACCACCGCCCGATTGACTAAGTTAAATTAGCGATCGGGCATAATATTAACTATATATTTTTTTCTACAAGATTGATAAAACTACAGAATTAATTAAGATAAAAAGTATCTTTTTTAGCCGATTAACCAGCCAATTAAGCATTAACATATACTTGAAAATTTTTGATTAAAATTAAAACAAAAATTATGACGGAAAATATCCCCACCATTGTGGTCATGCACGGCGACCAAACTGGAGAAGAACTATTACTAGAAGCCCTGAGAGTATTGCAACCTTCGATAATTCGTCAACCGCTTAACTTTGCCGATTTTGATCTTAGTTTAGCCAGGCGTCGCCAGAGTAACAATCAAGTGGTCCATGAGGCCGCCGAAGCGACCCTCAAAACTGGATTAGCCCTGAAAGCTGCTACTATCACCCCAGAAATTAAAGGAGATGTGGGCAGTCCCAACGCTATTTTAAGAGAAGCAATGAATTCTCAGGTAATTCTCCGCATCGGTCGCCGTATCCCCGGTATTCGTCCAATTGGGGGCGTTTATTCTCCCATTGCCATTGTCCGCATGGCCGTGGACGATGCCTACGGGGCCAAAGAATGGCGAGAAACCACGGCCACCGGCGATGAAATTGCCTATCGCACCTCGCGCATTTCTAGGGCTACCAGTCGCGCTGTGGCCGAGTTTACCTTTCAACAGGCCAAAAAAACTGGGGCGCGGGTATTTGGCGGCCCAAAATTCACCGTCAGTGCCACCTACGAAGGGATGTTTAAAGAGGAATTAGACGCGGCGGCCCAAAGACATCCGGAAGTACGTTATCAACCCCTGTTAATTGATGCAACTTTTGCCCTACTTTTACAAACCGACGGCGAAGCTTTGGTGATTCCAGCACTTAATCGCGATGGCGATTTATTATCGGATTTTGTCTTGCAACTCTATGGCAGTATTGCCGGGGCCGAAAGTTTAGTTTTGGGATTTGATGAGGAGACTTTAGCAGTTAAAACTATTATGGCAGAAGCTCCCCACGGCACAGCCCCCGCTTTAGAGGGCAAAAATATTGCTAATCCCATGGCGATGATTTTAGCCTCGGCAGCTTTGTTAGGTTATATCGAAACTAGCGAAGCGCGCAAGGCTTCTCGGGCGATTTATGAAAGTGTCTTTGAAACTATTCACGAGGGCAAAAAAACCCCCGATTTAGGGGGACAAATGACCATGAGTGAGTTTACCGATGAGGTGATTCGTCGCGTGGTCAGTAAGTTAGAAGTTTGGTCTGCTTTGGGGTAAAGGAACTCATCTGATTGCTCTCTTAAAGGAGTTTGAAGAAAGGGTAATCCAAAAAAATAAGAATTGTTGCAAAGGCCTTGCTTTTGTTTATTTTACGGAAAAACCAAAGCTACCTTTGAAGTGTATAATAGAGTCACTTTGCCGGATTAAGACAAGAACAATGAAACTACAAACTTTGACAAAAACTCTGACTATTGCTCTGATTGGTGTAGGAGCTGCCTTGACCTTACAATCACCGAGCCAAGCTCAAACCAGATTCGAGTGTCTTTTACCAGTGACAGGCCCCTATGTAGGAGTTCCCACAACCTATGCCAAAGTCGGACCTGATGAACGCAAAGCTGTTATTCGTTGGGTTTCTCGTTATTCTAGCGGTTCCGGTTACACTCCCCAGCAACGGTGTCTAGAAGTAACTAGACGATTCAATACCCTTTACACTCGACCAGGCGGAATTGATATTATTACCACTGGCTATCTCAATGGTCTGCCGGTAATCTATTCCCCTAGTAATGGACGAGAACGGGCAAATAGCAGTAACCTATTATTTACCCTCAAGAGCGGGGAAAACGCAACCGAGAAAATCCAACAGCTATTTGACATCCGGGAAGGATCCAGCAGCAATCCTTTGTTTGAAAGCTCATCGGATTCTGCCACTGTCCATTTCAACAAATTCCTAGAAAGCGTTCCCGTAGAAACAAATCTGGCTACCGGTTCGTCCTCTTCTCCAGCACCGGCGACTTCTCCCGAACAATCGCCCCAAAAACCATCAGGCGGTTCTGTTTGGTAAACTTTTCTAGTTCTATAGATGGGAGCGTAGTGATCAAGTGAGTCGGCCTATAAAAAGAATTTTGGCTGGTGCGGGCGGTTTATTATTGGGACTGTCAACACCTTTGCTTGCTGTCCAAAGCTATGCTCCCGCTCTGGAACCTAACCAGGCCAATGCCCATAGCTCTCAACAACTTTCAGAACAACAGCTGCGTCAGTTAGCCAGAGCAATTACCGTTAAGGTGTTATCAGGGCAAGGCTGGGGTTCGGGCATTTTAGTCGAAAAACAGGGTGCTTCCTACAAAGTCCTCACTAATGACCATGTTTTAGGGCGGTATCGCTCTCAGGGTTGGCAAATACAAACCCCTGACGGCAAGATACATCGGGGGGAGTTGGTCAGAACAGTTCGCTTGAATGATTATGATTTAGGCTTAGTTTCTTTTCGCAGTAGCCAAGTTTATTCTATTGCTGATTTGGCTAATGTTGATGATCTCGCTATCGGAGATCAAGTTTTCGCCGCTGGTTTTCCCTACGATGGCGATCGCCCGACCGAAGAGGGATTTACCTTCACCCTGGGTAAAGTGTCGCTTTTGAGTGATAAATCCTTTTCGGGAGGCTACCAAATCGGCTACACCAATAAGATTAAAAATGGCATGAGTGGCGGACCGCTGCTGAATCGGCAAGGTAAAGTTATTGGTATTAACGGGATTCATGCTTATCCTCTCTGGGGTAAATCCTACGTTTTTGCCGATGGAACAGTGACTTCACCGGCACTGTGGGAACAAATGAGTCGATTAAGTTGGGCGATTCCTATACAGACTTTTTTGCAATCCGAATCACCTTCTCTGTCTGCTTCCAGTCCGGAACGGCCCGCAGTGTCACCCCCACCGCTTCCCACCCGTAGAGAACCCACTTTCTCGGAAGATTTTCCTTCTCCATCCTCGTCAACCCCAAGAGAAAAGAATCCCGCTCCCACACCACTCTGGTAAATTCCACTCAACTGTATTTTTAAACCAGAATGAGCAACAATTTCTTGAAAATTTCCGCCGCCCTAGTTAGTATAGCGGTGTTTGTGGTTTCTCCTCAGATTGCTAAGGCATCAACAACTGAGCAGCTAGAAAAAACTGCTGAAAAGATTACCGTTTTAATCCCCTCAGAAGAAGAGGGGGCGAATGGGAAAATTACTGCTAATGGCTCTGGATCAATTATTGCCAAAGAAGGAAGGGTTTATACTGTTCTTACTGCTAGTCATGTAATCTGTAAAGATGCTAGAGATGCCTGCAAGTTCTATTACGACCAACTAAAAATTATTACCTGGGATGGCAAGCAATATCCGCTCGATTACAATAGCATCAAAAAATTACCAGGAGTAGATCTAGCCCTCGTGCAGTTTCAGAGCGACCAAAATTATCAATTAGCTACCTTGGGTAACTATCAAGTAGCTGACGAACAATTTATTTTTGCTTCTGGATGGCCGGATCCGAAATTTATCGGCAAGCGGAAACGATTGTTCAATCTGGGGAAAGTGCTACCCAACGCCATTACGCCCTTGCTGAAAATATTTCCCCCAGAGTTGGGATATGAGATAGTTTATACCAGTGTCACCTATGGGGGTATGAGTGGCGGTCCAGTGTTGGATATCAATGGACGAGTCATTGCGGTTCACGGACAAAATGAAGCCGAAAAAATAGAAAAGGTTCCCGTGCCAATTGGATTTAGTCTCGCTATTCCCATCACTACTTTTTTGACATTAGCACCCCAGTCTGGCATTCAAGGGCAGATAAATGTCGAGAGTTCGCCCCCTAATACTTTATCTTTCCAAGAAATTGGTGATGAATTATACAAGACTTTTGAAGTTCCCAATAATAACGACACTAATCCCCTAAACTGGCTTAATCAAGGTAATAAAATGTGGCGGTTAGGACAATTAGCCCTCGCCTATGCCGCCTACGAAAAAGCCTTGCAACTCGATGCTCAACTCTATCAAGCTTGGTACGGTAAAGGTCTGGTCTTGACCTACTGGAAACGCCCCCAAGAGGCGCTGGCCGCCTACGAACAAGCTCTCAAAATTAATCCTAACTCCGATACTGCCAAAAAACTGCGAGACAAGCTCCAACAATCCTTAGGGGGGAGAAATACCCCTTCTCTAACTCCCCCACAGCCAACTACCGCGCCCACCGTGGAGCCTTCACCACAGCCCTCTAATCCGAGAAGACTATGGTGAAGTCAGTAGGGAAAATGCGGTTAGCTAATAGTGGGTTGCACCAATTTAGCTAAGGATGCTTGAATTGCTCGCAGTTCTGCGGGAGGATTACGGAGAAACTCTTCGTTACTGGCTAAAATCATCGCATTATAGGCCTGCACCGCCGCCAGCAATTTAGCTGGAACTACCTTCTTATCTTTGGTCAGTCTCTCTAAGCTGGCCAATAAGTCTTCAATAACATTTAAAGGCGGGGCGCCGGGGGCTGTGTAAAGAGCGGCGGTCACAGCATTGATATTATTACCCGCCTGAGCATCTCCTGTTAAGATGCTCAGTAGCGATTCCTGAAAGGCTGGGGGAATCGGCGTACCCGTGGGGGAGGTTAAATTATTATCAGCTAACTGAGTGTTCACAGAAGCGGCCGCCTGATTAACAGCGATTTGAGCCGGTTCTCCCCCCTGAAATCCCGTCACCGTCGTGGTGGTGGGGAAAGTTTGACCAGCAAAATCACCGGTGGAAAGAATTGGTCCGGTGGCATCGGATTGGTTGCCGGTTTGCGCCATACCGGGAGAGACTAGGGAATTGGTCAGCAAAACTGCCGCCACTAAGGAAACTTGCCAATTGGTCAACCATTTCATCAACATGGTCTTAATCTCCATTCAAAAAGCTAAATTAATAGGATAAAAACTGACTAACGGGGGAAAAAGTAATTGTAGCCGATACTCATGACGAAGCGAGCGCCGTCCCCGGCATTGCCCGTTAAATCAGCACCCGCAAGGTTAACCGTCAAGGGGATTTTCGGGAAGGGAATCAGGGAAATACCTGCGTTTAAATCTTGACCCGACCATTCGACAATGGCCGAGACCGGTTCAACAATTCGTAAACCCGCACTAGCAAAGACACCGAGGGAATTTACCCCATCTTCGATGGCTCCTTCCGAGCGAAAACGACCACCACCAACACCCAAAGAGAGCGTCAATTGACTAAAGGGTTCTTTCGTTGTTTCTGTGAACTGAAAAAATTTGCTCACCACCCCGTAGATACTGCTACCGGCATCTGTCCCACCCCAGCGAATGGCGTTTTCAAATCCCAGGGCGACAGCAAAACCTTCTGGCAGAGAACGGTGAATTTTAAAGCTAAAACTGCCCCGTCCGGCGTTATCACCAAAAAGGCTCAAAATCGCCAGAGTTACATCTAAACCGACAATTTTCTGGGGTTCTCCTAAACCGACCCCTAGAGCTAACCCACCATCTGCTTGATTGGTAAAACGGGTTCTCGACTGGAAACCGAAACCACCGAAAATCTGCCCAAAATTCGCTCCAAAACCGATGGGAGTAGAAATACTGGCAGCAGGGGCAACCACAAATTCCGCCAGTTTCGCAGAAAGGGTTTTCGGTTCCTCAATCAGAAAATCTTGACGTAAACGCTGCAATTCGGGGGAAACATTGGTATCAACGGGGGTAGATGCCTGTGCTTGCCATTTTTTGACTTCTGGCGAGTTATTATCTCCTGCTGGTAAAAGCTGACTCGCTTGCATTGTCCCTAGATTCCCCTTCCATTCTTCTAGGGTTGAAATTGTCCTGGTCTTTTCTGTTGCTAAAGTATCGCGGGAAGATTTCTCTAGTTTATTTTCTGAGGATGAGGGCAGATTCCTATCGGCTAATCCCTCTGTTGTCAAGAAGGAATTGGTTGTCAGAACTCTTTCTGTCCTCTCTAATTCCACGGGGGAATTAATGGTAATTTTTTCCTGGGATACCCGAATAGAAGCAGCGTCAATGTCTAAGGGAGAAGGAAGGGCCTTCACCCCATCGCAAAGTATGGCTGTCCCCAAACAGGATGTGATGAAAATTCCTCCAGAAAATATCTGTCTCATCTGGTTGTTTCTTTTGGCTTTTTTTGACAACACTCTCGGCTTTCCTCACAGACGAAGTTAATTGGCGGGAATTGTAACTGATTTATTCTTAGATAGCAAGTTATTAAACCTGTTCGTTATCAACCATGGAATCCCCTAGTGCGCCTAAATGAAGTGTAGGATATTTACCACCTCTATTCTTGGCTTCGCTGGTCGTGAAGGGTCTTTGTTGACGAATCAAATGGGTGGATTATATTGCTAAAACTAAAAAAAGCGGGTTGAACCCCGCTTGTAATCAAAAACTAAGCCAACTTAAAGGCATCTCGCCAACACCAGCGCAACAGGGTAAAAGCTATTAAACCTTTAACCATTTCTAGAAACCAGTAACCAATCTGCAAAGACATCATTTCTCCCGACATTCCCGACGCGGTAACGGGGGCCAGTAAACCCATGGCGCTCAGATTGGGAGTGAGAAAATAGGTGTAAATTAGGGTGATTACTAAGAGAACACCGGCGAATAGGAGCGATCGATGTTCGGGGAGATGGATTAAGGTATGATAGCGGTGGAAGACAACAAAGCTACACAGCACAATCGCCGCACAAACTAATTCCAGATGGTTAAAAATGCCAAATAGCAAGTAACCAGCACTGGCAAAGCCATTTTGTGTCATCATGCCAGCTACGGATAAGCTGGGGAGAATGATTAAATCGATGACGAAACTGGCACTTAACCAGAAACCGAGAACAACCATGGCTAAGGTTGTCCAATTAACCCAAGACCGATAACGCTCAACAAAAGTTTTCATTAGGCTTGCTCCTCCTTGCCTTTCTAACTTAATTGTAAAGAGCGTTCGCCAAAATTCTGGCCAGTTTTTTGGTAATTCTTAGCAATTCTTATCAATTCTCAGGAGAGCAACCAAACAATACCGCTCTTATTTCTGGATTTGGCTACCCGCTCGAGGCGGAATTGTAAAGATTTATCAACAAGTGTTTATAAAAACCTTTAAATATTGACCAAGCTGACGATTCTAGACTTACCCTAAAACAATAACTGACTATCTACGGGTTTACTGTTATGGATAAGGATTTTCGTAACTATCGCATGGTTTGCACTCTCACCTTCGGAGATATTTACGGACAAATAATCGTCTGGTTAACCGTTATTTTTCTTACTCTCGCTTCCACTCTAGCTCTTTGGAGTAGCACTAGACAAATTTTCGCCCTCGCTACCCTGGGGTTAGTCGTCGTCCTCTCTTTGCCTTTTTTACTCTTTGCTTTCGTTACTACCCTCCTCAATCATATTGAATTCGTTCCCATCGAACCAGAAACCAATATTCGTCGTGGTCCTGTACCAGGAGTTAGCGGCAGCCGTGTACCCGCAGCCGGCTAAATCCCCAATAAATAATCTAGAGACGTTGCTGGTAACGTCTCTAGCAGTTTTTGCCCTTGTTTGCGTCGGGGTTTCTCCTTCGAGATTTTTATTAATTTTTGTAAATTTAACTTGTTTTTAAAAACTTTTTCTGGTAGCGATTATCCAAAGAAAAATAGATGAAAGAGGGAAATCCTCAAGAGAATAATCTTGTTTGCTGTCTGATCCCGGTCAATGATAAATTTTTAAATACCTAGTCTTTTACATTTTCCCAACTCCCGGAGTGATCCCCGATGTTAAAAAATCTCTTTGGTGGCAAAAAATCTGACTTTTACTTAGAACTAAAAGAAACTGATGGTGAACAAGAAGCGACAGCAACCACGGCAGCAGCCGCCCCTGTTCTGGAATCGCCCGCCGCTGCTGTGGAGTCTGCTGCCGCCCCTGTAGCCGAGAAAAAAGCCCAAAAAACTTCTATCAAGAAAGAAAAGCAAGTAAAAGAAACTCCCGCCGCTCCTGTGAGCGCACCGGCGCCCTTAGCCGCTACTAACGGTAAAGTAGAGCCGCAAGAGGTGGAATTTGCGACAAAATACTTGATTACTCCTAGTCTGTCTCGCCGTCGCCCCGGTCCGAGTTTGAATGGTTTCAAAGACATGGCACGCAAGGCGAAACTACCTGCTAACCGCGGCTAAATCCCCCGGATTGCTTTCTCAACAAAAAAAAAGGAGAGCTTTCTTTGACTCTCCTTTTTCATCAGGGTGCATCTACTGACTCAAGTTTAGCAGAGAGTTTTTTTAAGGTTGGTTATTTAGGTTACTCCCCAGAGTATTTTGGGGATAATTATTGCCTGTCTTTTTGGGTAACTTTTAAAACCTAGGGCTAGATCGAACTGAGCAAAGCGGTGATCACCACTACCCCGATCTGTTTCTGGTTTTTCAATTCTCCGACTTTTTTGGCGAGATCGGTGGTTTTCCCCGTCGCGTTCTCCATGATTTTAACTCGATCTGCTTGCAGCTTAAACCCTCTATCTCCGCGTCTGGGGTTCGGATATCGCCTTTAATTTCCGATTGTAGTAGCCGATAATAACTCTTGAACGCTGATGATCAGGATTATTTCCTAACTTTTAACTGCCGACATCTGCCGCATTTCTAGATACACTAACAAAGCGTTAACATCAGCAGGATTGACTCCCCCAATGCGGGAAGCTTGACCAATGGTGGCGGGTTTAATTTTTGTTAATTTTTCCCTGGATTCCATTGACAAAGTTTCTATTTTCATGTAGTCAATATCGGGGGATAAATGACGGTTACTATGGCGACTGATTTGGTCAATTTGATTTTGTTGTCGCTTCAAATAACCGGAATATTTAATCTCAATTTCTACCCCTTCTCTTTCGGCTAAATTTAAATCGGGATTACCCAAACCATAGCGATCAAGATCCAGATAATGGAAGCTAGGACGACGCAGTAAATCCGCTAAAGAGAGAGAACCTTTGATTTTTTGTTCCGTATCCTTAACGATGGCGATTGCCACCTGATCCCGTTCTTTAATTCTCGTTTCGTGTAGGCGTTCTTTTTCAGCGATAATATTAGTCTGTTTAGTTTGGAATAATTGCCAACGCCGGTCATCAATTAAACCAATTTCTCGCCCTAAAGGTGTTAATCTTTGATCGGCATTATCCGATCGCAATACTAAGCGATATTCAGAACGACTGGTTAACATTCGATAGGGTTCTCGCAGATCCTTAGTACACAAATCATCGACCAAAGTTCCTAGATAACTTTCCTCCCGGGGAAAAACAATTAACTCTTTTCCTAAAGCAAACCGCGCCGCATTAATACCCGCCACCAGTCCCTGGGCTGCCGCTTCTTCATAACCGGTTGTCCCGTTAATTTGTCCCGCACAAAATAACCCCTCAATCTTCTTCGTCATCAGGGTTGGATAACACTGAGTTGCTGGTAAATAATCATATTCCACTGCATAGGCAGCCCGCAACATCACACAGTTTTCTAAACCGGGTAAAGTCCGCAGCATTGCTAATTGAACATTTTCCGGCAGTCCTGTTGAAAAGCCTTGGATATAAAGTTCGGGAATATCGCGCCCTTCCGGTTCGATAAAAATTTGATGACTTTCTTTATCGGCAAAACGGACGATTTTATCTTCAATACTAGGACAATAACGCGGTCCTTTGGAGTCAATAAAACCGCCATAAATGGGGGATAAATGTAAATTATCTCGGATTAATTGATGGGTTGCCGCTGTGGTGCGAGTCAGATGACAGTTCATTTGTTCCCGTTCAATCCACAACTCCGGATCAAAACTAAACCAACGTACCTCGTCATCGGGCGGTTGCGGTTCCATGCGGGAGTAATCCACCGAACGCTTATCCACACGGGCAGGAGTGCCAGTTTTTAGGCGACCGGTCTCGAATCCGAGACGATTTAGGGTTTCTGTTAAACCCACCGCCGCAAATTCCCCCGCCCGTCCGGCTGCCATGGATTTGCCGCCAATCCAGATTTTGCCGCCTAAAAAAGTGCCAGTGGTTAAAATAACGGCTTTAGCTGCGAAACAAGTGCCGAAATAGGTTTCTACCCCTAAAACTTGCTCATTTGCCCCTAAAATCAGGTCTGTGGCCATGCCTTCCCGAATAACGAGATTTGCCTGGGTTTCGACGATACTTTTCATCACCGCCGCGTATTCCCGTTTATCGGTTTGGGCGCGTAGGGCCCAGACTGCCGGTCCGCGAGAGGCATTAAGAACCCGTTTTTGCAGATAGGTGCGGTCGGCCATTTTGCCAATTTCGCCGCCTAAAGCGTCCACTTCGTGGGTTAATTGGGATTTGGCTGGACCCCCGACGGCGGGGTTACAGGGTTGCCAAGCGATTTTATCGAGATTAAGGGTGAGGAGAAGGGTGCGACAACCGAGACGGGCGCAAGCTAGGGCCGCTTCACAGCCGGAATGGCCCGCCCCGACGACGATGACATCAAATTCGTCTTGAAAGTCTGCGGCTGAGGAGAAAGTCATACTCGCTCGAGGGGAAAATTAATTAATCAGACTAATATTCTAGCAATTTTTTTGAGTTTTCCCTCAAATATAATACAAAAATACCAACCGAACTCATTGACTACCACCAAAGCGATCGCATAAATCTAAAAACAATCTGTATAATTCCTATTTAACCTTGCTTTTTCAGGGCATTACTGGCTAAGTATTATAGGTGCTGATCATATCTTCACGATCGTGCAGAGATTGTAATCATGGATTTACTTGCCAACCCCGTTGCTTTGTCGCGAATACAATTCGCCCTTACCGCTATCTTCCATATGCTTTGGCCGGTTTTAACCACTGGTATGGGCATCTATCTAGTGATTGTCGAAGGATTATGGCTAAAAACCCGCAATCCTGACTACTATCATCACGCTCGCTTCTGGTCAAAACTCTACATTCTCAATTTCGGCATTGGAGTTGCTTCTGGTTTACCCATGGCTTTTCAGTTTGGCATGAATTGGGCGCCTTTTTCGGAGGCAGTGGGGGACTTTTTCGGAACTATCCTCGGTTTCGAGGGAACCATGGCCTTTATGCTAGAGGCTAGTTTTCTGGGAATTATGCTGTTTGGTTGGGGACGAGTTCCCCCGTTAATTCACTTCCTAGCGACAATTCTTGTCGCTTTCGGGGCTAATCTTTCCACTTTCTGGATTTTAACCGCTAATTCTTGGCTGCAAACCCCCGCCGGTGGCATCTTTGTGGATGGTAAATTCATCGTTCAAGATTACCTACAAGCGATTCTCAATCCCTTCATGGTTAATAGTTTCCTGCATATGTTTTTCGCTACTCTGGAAACTTCTCTTTTCGTCATTGGCGGGATTAGTGCTTGGTATTTGCTCAATAAACGTCACATTAGCTTTTTTAGTCGTTCTCTCAAAATTATTCTTACTCTAGCGATTGTTATCGCTCCCTTGCAAATTTTTGTCGGTCATCTTAGTGCTGAACAAGTATATCACTATCAACCGGCTAAATTAGCCGCCATGGAAGCGCAATGGGAAACCATTCCTGCGGGAGAAACTGCCGCTTGGAGTTTGGTTGCTTTACCCAAGGATAAAGCGGAGACAAATAGCTGGGAAGTGAAGATACCTAATGCTTTGGGTTATCTTTTGGAGTTAAAACCCAAGTTATCGGAACCTGTTCTGGGCTTAAAAACATGGAAATACGAAGACAGACCGCACATGGTGGGGCTAATCTATTATTCCTTCCGGATTATGGTCGCTATCGGTCTTTTTCTCGCGTCTTTAATGGCTGTAACTGTCGGGCAATGGCTGCGCGGTCAATTATCTAACGAAAAAATCGACGGTCAAAAATGGTTACTACGCGCTTGGGTTTTTGCGGCCCCTCTGGGTTATCTTGCGGTGGAAACCGGTTGGATTGTCCGTTGTGTCGGTCGTCAACCCTGGACGGTTTACAATCAAATCCGGACTGTGGATGCTGCTTCTAAACTGCCCGCGGGCGAGATTTTAACCTCTTTAATCGGAATTACGACGATTTATGTGGTTTTCTTGGTTTCCGCTCTCTATTTCGGCAGTCTTATTATCCGTCAGGGACCCAATCTTAACTTACCACTGCCGGGGACTCAAGAGGAAAAAGTGACCTTACAGGAAGCGAATCCCCGTTCCCTAGAAGCACAACAATAGGAGGAACTATGGAACCGTTACAGTATTTTTTGCCGCAAATTTGGTTTTTTATTCTGGGTTTATTCCTGTTTCTCTATGTCCTCCTCGATGGTTTTGACTTGGGGGTGGGAATTCTTTCCCTGACTTCCTCCTCCGAGAAGCGTCGCAGTATTTTAATGACCAGTTTGGGCAATGTTTGGGATGCTAACGAAACTTGGATTGTCTTGATGGGGGGTTCTCTGTTTGGGGCATTTCCCCTAGCTTACGGGACAATTTTAAACGCTTTATACTTGCCAGCAGTAATTATGGTGGTGGGGCTGTTATTTCGGGCGGTTTCCTTCGAGTTTCGTGAACATTCTCGTCGCAAGTTGTTCTGGAATTATGCCTTCGGACTCGGCAGTTTTTTGGCCGCTTTGGGGCAAGGATTCGCCCTCGGTGCGGTTTTTGAGGGCATTAAAGTGGATGAATTGGGTCATTTTGCCGGCGGCCCCTTTGATTGGTTAACATGGCGATCGATTCTAGTGTCTCTAACTTTAATCCAAGCTTATGTTTTAGTGGGTTCCACTTACCTAATTCTGAAAACTACGGGTAATTTACAGGAAGTTCACTATAAAACGGCAAAAATTGCCGCTATTACCACTTTTATCGGTGCTGTCTTTATCACCATCAGTACGCCGCTGCTTTCTGACCATATCCGTCAGCGTTTATTTGACCCTCGACTAATTTACATCTTTATCCTCATCCCGATTTTAGGCGTGGTGTTACTGGGTTTATTACTGCGGAGTTTGCAACTAAAGGAAGAAAACACCCCGATGGTCTGGACAGTATTGCTGTTTATTCTCTCTTTTATCGGTTTGGGATTGTTGATTTTTCCCGATATTATTCCCCCGTCGGTGACAATTTATCAAGCGGCGGCCGCCCCTAGTTCTTTGGTGTTTATGCTGACTTTTGTGGGGTTTTTAATCCCAATTTTACTAGCCTATACAGTTTATAATTACATCGTTTTTCGGGGTAAAATTACTGCTGAATCCTACGGAGAATAGATGACGTTGCCGATTTCAGCTATCAATCTTCTTTGGTGGGATTTTTAAGGGGAGACTCTCTAAGCTGTTGCTAAACTGGATTTATTCTAGGAGGTCTTTGGGTGTAATTAACTCGTAACGCTCGAAGGGTTGGTGAATCCAAGGATTATCGGGGTAATATTCCACATAATAGTCAGGTTTGATTCTTGATGCTGCTTTGTACCAAATCACCGCAGTTTTGATATTGGTAATACCGTATTTTTCCTGTAACAAAATCGAGGTTTTTTGGAGAGTGATTCCCGAATCGACTAAATCATCCACTAATAACAAGGGACTCTTTAATTTGGGTTCGATCATGGCTAAATTCGAGGAAATAGTTAATTCTCCCCGAATTTGATGATTTTGCCCCCCGTAGGAAGCAGCGTAGAGAATGGCTAGGGGTTGACGAAAAAGACGACAGAGAATGTCACCGACGCGCAATCCTCCCTTAGCTAAACAGACAATCTGAGCAAATTGCCAACCGGAACGATCGATTTTTACTGCTAATTTTTCGATCAGACGATGGTATTCATCCCAAGAAACATAGACATCGGCCATATTTTCGATTCTCGATTGATAATTACTTATTTTCGGCAGGTCGATCACTACTCCAGGCCCACCAAACTCGATCGCATTGACAATGATAGAATTCCTGCCATTTACGACGGGAATCTTCTCCTAAAACGGGAGCGCGGCGATTGATCCAAACTGCCTGAGCTTCTTTAGCTTTAGCCCCACAGTAAGGACAACAAAAATTGTAGGCGTGAACAGCATTCTCTGTCCAGTCAGGGGGAAAGGGACTAAAAGCATCCATAATCTCTGGGTTAAGGGGGTTAACAGTCAAAAAGGGGCTTGAATCGCTGGTGTTTAGGCTATAGTTCTCAATTTCTGCTTCGATAATTTTTACAGCGTTTCCCATAAAGATGAAGTGTAACCTAATTTGGTATTGACCACCGACTCCCCCAAAGGAAAACTTTGTACCTCACTATTAAGATAAATGCTACAATAGGTTTTGACAAGCTGTAAATCTTCAAATATGGAAAGAAGTTATACAAAAGTTGCTTTTATAGATAGGAACATAAATTAAATATACCCTAATAAGGGTGAATAAGCCAGGCTTATAATTTTACCAAAACTAATGAAATAGCTTCTCAAACCACTCCCCAAAAATGATTATTTTACATAAGTACATTTACCTTGATGTGCTGCTGGGTAGGTTTTGTGCTGGCTAAAAGTATCGTTGGCATGAGACACCTAAGTGCGCTCGTGAAAATGCAAGGAATTAATGTCAATTATAATCGCCAAAGTTTAAATAAAATTTTGAAAAAAGGCACGTTAGAAACGCGCCTCAAAAATTATTAATTAAACTTCAGTTAAGAGATCTAAATTTAGACTATTAGCAGCCTAAACGACGTTTGTAGCCTTCAAAATCTTCACGCATTTTCTTATAGGCCAGATCTCGTTCTTGGGGCGACATATAAGCACGATCGCTTAGAGTGCTTGGCTGCGTCATATAAGCTAGAGTAGAAATGTCTCCTCAAAATTATTTTAAAAAGCTTCGTCTTAACGCCTTACATCAATCCATTACCCAAAACCCCGAACTAACGTTAATTTATCAAATTGCCGAAGAATTAGGTTTTTTTGAGCGAGGACATCTTGCCTCTGATTATAAACAACTGTTTGGTTATTTTCCCTCTGAAACTTTTAAAAATAGAACATAATGAGCCATCTTAATTGTCATTGTGAGCGGTAATAAATTCTAATCAGGACAAAAAATTGTGCGAAAACCGATATGATTGGTAGAAGTGTCGATATCTTCGGGATGGCGAGCGGCGGGACGGTAACGAGCGCAGTAGTTAGGGGCGCAGAGGAAAGAGCCTCCTTTGAGGACTTTACGGGGTTTTCGCATTGAGGGATGAAGTTTGAGGTTATAACTATCTTCTTCGGTTCCGCCTAGGGGATTTTTCGGGGTACAACAGGCTTTAGTCGGGTTTTTGGGATGTTGTTCCTGATACCAATCTTGTGTCCATTCCCAGACATTACCTATCATGTCATAAAGTCCATAACCATTGGGGGGATAGCTTTCTACTGCTTCTGGACCGGGTGCATGAGGTTTGAGATTTTGCCAAGGAAATTGTCCTTGCCAAGTATTAGCCATGACTTTACCATTAGGCATAAATTCATCACCCCAAGCAAATTCTGCCCCCTCTAAACCCCCTCGTGCAGCAAATTCCCATTGTGCTTCAGTTGGGAGTTCTTTTCCTGCCCATTTTGCATAGGCAAGGGCATCTTCATAGACAATATGTACTACAGGATGGTTTTCTCGATTTTTAATTGAACTTCCAGTACCTTCGGGATGTCGCCAATTTGCCCCCGGCATATATTGCCACCAGCAGACAGTACGAGGATCAACGGGACGATCTGGTTTCACAAAAACGGCAGATCCGGGAACTAATATTTCAGGATCAGCATTAGGATAATCTTCTGCTTTCGGTGGTTTTTCAGCAAAGGTAATATATCCTGTTTCTTTGACAAATTTTCTAAATTGTTTATTAGTGACCAAATATTTATCCATCCAAAAGCCGCTAACGGTTACGGTGTGGACGGGTCCTTCTTCAGGATATTTACGACTGTTTGACCCCATTTCAAATGTTCCCCCCGGAATCCAGATCAGATCTTTATGGGGAGGTTTACCTGGAGCAGATGAGGGGTTTTGAGATATTTGCATACTCAAGATATAGCCTTTATTTTATCAAGGGTTAGAGTGGGTAGGGGCAATGCAGAAATTACCCCTACAGCTTTGAAAGCAAATCGGGTCTATGCTACAGACTAAGCAGATTAGTCACGCCACAACATCCCTATTAATTCTGTCTCAGGATCGATCGCGCCCGCGCCCGCGTCATTTTTAATCGTGACAATGACTTTTTTCAGCTTCGCACCTTCAAACTCGAAAAACTCGAACTCATGTTCGTAGTCTGATGATACAGGCTGTCCGGGATCTCGACCAATATTAAATCCCGCCCCAAACTTACCCGGTTGAGTCAGGAATTGCTCAGGATATTCTGGGAAAGCTTCCTCAATCTTGGTACTTTGCTTAATACCATTGATATAGAGTTGTACCTCTCCTATGGTACTACCACCAAACTTGCTATCCGGTTGTTGATTGGGCTTCTTGTTAAATACAACTTTGAGTGTCTTTTCCTCGTCGGCAAGATTAGGGAGTGGACAAGTGATCTTCTGTTGCTGTTGTCCTAACCAGTTATAGACATAACAGAGTTTGCCCTCGTAGATATAGAAACTATATCCACCAAAACTTCCTCCATGAGCTATCATTACCCCTTTAGGAGTCTCACCCGTGGAGAAATCAACAATGGCTTCGATTTCGTAAGAACGACCTCGGGTATTCGGAGCAACGGCTTCGGGAATTTCTGATCCCCCTGGATAATAGGTGTAACTGAAGGTAGCATCCTTTGGGTCATCTTGAGCAAATGCTGGGGGACGTAATTGGGGACGATCTCCACCCATAGCCGAGCGATCATCAATAGGCATACCTTTGTATAACCCTGCTTGCACGAACCACATATACTTCATCTGTTCGAGTTTATCGGCATATTTCGGGTCATTAGCTAAGTTACGAGATTGAGTCGGATCGGGAGTTAATTCCAATTTCAGATCCCCATCCATACAGTACAATTCCCAGATATCCTTCTCAAAATTACCCCAATTAGAAGGCGCAGGAGCATGGACAGTACAAACGTGCCAACCTTTATACCAGACTCCTCTTGTTCCTAGCATCGAATAGAACTGAGTTTCTCGCACTTTCTTGGGTTTTCCATTGGCATCCTTGGGTTTTTGCTGGTCAGAGAGTCTGTAAGCAAATTGATACTCAGGTTGAGCATATTCGGGAGCGAAAGTATAGGCGAAGCTAATTCCCTCAATGGGATTTTGGGTGTAACCTTTAACCACTTCTGGGGGTTCTACACCACACATTTCGTAAAGGGTAGGTACTAAGTCAACCGCGTGAATGTACTGTTTGCGAATCCCCGTATCTGCGATACCCGGTCCACACATCATAAAGGGAGTTGCAGCACCACCTTCATAACCTGACCAACGTTTCCAGTATTTGAAAGGCGTATCAAAGCCCCAAGCCCATCCTGTAGGATAGTGATTATAGGTTTTCAGTGTGCCTAAATCTTGGAGAAGGGCAAAGTTCTTGTCAAAATCATCGGGAATACCGTTAAAGAACAGGTTTTCATTCACTGAACCATTAGGCCCACCTTCTGCACTAGCACCATTATCAGCTACAGCAACAATGATGGTGTTATCCATTTGACCCGTTTCTTCGAGAAAATCGAGCAAACGACCAATTTGTTCATCGGTATAGGTGGAGAATGCCGCATAAATCTCGGCCATACGGATAAATAATGCCTTTTCTTCGGGAATTAATCCTTCCCAAGGTTTTACCCAATCAGTTTGAGGCCACGTCTTACCAGCAGGAACTCCTTGGATCTTAGTGTGGTCAGGGTTAGGTTCTCCAAGCTCACCTTCACCATGAGGATTAATCTCCGAGGGTGTTGTTACCTCATCCCCAAAGATGCCTAATTCTTTCATTTTGGCAAGGACTTCTGTGCGATAGACTTCATAGCCATCTTTAAAGATACTTGTCTCGACAAAGGATAAATCTTGTGGATTATCGGGAGCTCCCAGGCTCGTGTTATAATCATAATCTAGGATCTTCTGAGGCCAGATTTGATGGGGTGCATGGTTGGCACCGGGACAGAAGTACATCAGCCAAGGTTTATCTGGAGCGATCGCCTTTTGATCTTGGATAAAGGCAACTGCCTTATCTACCAGGTCTTTCGATAGATGATAACCGTTCTCTGTATCCGCCATATTGGGACCATAAGGAGGTTCAATCAGATGGTTATCATAGACCAGATCTGGATACCATTGATCGGTTTCTCCGCCTAAAAAGCCATAATAGCGTTCAAAACCACGACCTAAAGGCCAATGCCGCTTCGTGGATGCCATATTTGCCTCTTCTTCTGGCACTAAGTGCCATTTACCAAGGGCGAAGGTACTCCAGCCACGCTCACTCAATACGGCTGGAATCATGGCATTTTCAAAGGGAATGCGACCATTATTACCAGGGAAACCCGCTGTCACCTCTTCGATACAAGACATCCCGTTACTGGTAGCATTGCGTCCATTTAATAGGGATGAACGAGTGGGAGAACAAAGAGCGGTAGTGTGAAAGTTGGTATAAATTAAGCCTTTTTTGGCAATACGAGCTAAATTGGGCATTTTAATTTTGCCACCAAACATTTCCCAGGCACCAAATCCCGTATCGTCAATGACTATGTAAAGAATATTCGGTGAATTTGCGGGTGCTTTCGGTTCGGCGTAGGGTTCCCAATCGGGTACGGAATCACGAATATCGAGGGCGATTGTCCCGTTGAATTGTTTAGCCATAGAGTCTCCGTAAGAGGCTTGTCACAGGTGTCTGATTCGCTCGTCTGAGAGCGGCCCATTCAAGTTTGAAGCGTACCAGTAACTGACTGACTAGATGCAGAAACGTTGAATCCTGTCATAAAACTTTACCTTGACGGTTCTTCGTTACTTGTTATGGTTCGATAGGGGGGCATAAATCGACTAAATCTTTATCTGGCAAAAGATTTAATTGAACGGTGGCGGCGAATTCAGTGGCGGTGAAACAAAGCAGTTTATTGATGAGTGTGGGGTATGGCTATTTTTTATTTCATGGAAAAAATATCAAACAAAGACTATTTGGTTGTATTATTATACTGGCTGGTGTTTCTCTGTTAAGCATTCTTTAGTAAAATAAGAAAAGGCTCTTCTGGATCAAGGATGATAATCAAAAATTATGGCGAAAGGCTGGCTAAAAAGCGGCAGCGCATATTTTCAAAATCAGGAATCGCGCCTCTAGGAGGGTTAGTGATTCTCCTTCTCCGCTGCCCCACCAGAGTCCTTCCACAGAGTCAACGGTTAGATAATTACTGTGAAAATTATACAACCAATGGATTAACTGAGGGCATGAATACAAAAATAAAGCCTATTAAAAGAATAAGTTATGAATTAAAGCAATCTTGAACATTTTCGACTTAAGCTGTTTGCTTGCTTTAATTCATAACAAAAAGTAAAACACGAAAACCAGAAGACCCAAATCTGAATGGCTTATTAATAACTGGAAAAACTGACTCAATAGATAATCTACTTGTTTACTCTATCACTAAAAAAATATGGCTAAAGGGGATCAAATATACGCCTATCGGGAATTGCTCAATCTTCAGGGTGTTTATGCTCATCATGGCATCGATTGCGGTGATGGTAGCGTCATTCATTACCGAAAACCGAGCGAGATTGTGGAACGAACTTCCCTAGAAACCTTTGCTAGGGGCGGTAAAATCTATGTGGTGCGCCATGTAGAGGTGGGATTTTCCTTTATCCCCGATGTGGTGGTAGAAAGGGCGCTAAGTCGTCTGGGGGAGCAGAAATATAATCTTCTTTTTAACAACTGCGAACATTTTGCCACTTGGTGTAAGACCGGTATTAGCAAAAGTCAACAGATAGAAGAATTTATCCCGATTATTACCCATTTACAAGCGGTGGGACTCTACGAACCTCTGAAAAAATCCCTCATCGGAGCCGACCCCAACAATGCCCAAACCCTATTAAAAGGTGCTTTAAGCAATCTTAAGGTCAGTTGGGATGAAATTCACCCCCAGTACAAAAAAGCCATTCAAGAAGCAGAAACATGGAATCGAGTAGCAATCGAAGCTTTAAGCAGAAATCGCGATGATTTAGCCCGGGAAGCCCTGAAACGCAAGGTAGAAGCCAAAAAACAGGCAAAACGCCATCAGGAACAATTGGATCAAATAGCGGCCATGACCGAAAATGTTCTTAAAAGTCTGGTGATTGCTAACGGTTAGTCTGGATGTCAGTAAACTGTTCAGTATCTAACCCTCTGCCGATTGCCTCAGTTGATTCCTATTCAAATCAGGTAATTTTAGTTGCTCGCCATGGAAATCTGGATTATTTTACGTTTTTCAATCGCCGCTGCCATTATCGCTTTAGTTTGCTGGTCTTTAACCAGTGCCGTGCGCGATAGTTGGCAAGTTGCCCGACGGATGCACTCCATCCCTTGCTCCCACTGCCGCTACTTTACCAACGATTATCGCCTCAAATGTAGTGTACAACCCCGGAGCGCCAACACCGAACAAGCGATCGACTGTGGCGATTATTTTCCTGATGCCTAGTCTGCCATAATACCGAAAAGCTTTTCGAGATGGTGCGAAATTTGCTAGTCTAGGCTAAATAGGTCTGAAATAGTATAGAAACGTGGATACAATTATTGGTCGGGGCAAAACAGCCCGTAGAGCTTACGGTATCGATGAAATCGCACTTGTACCCGGAGTGCGAACCCTCGATCCTAGTTTAGCCGATACCCGTTGGTCTCTCGGCAATATCGAGCGGGAAATCCCGATTATCGCCAGCGCTATGGATGGGGTGGTGGATACTAAAATGGCCGTCCTTCTCTCCGAGTTGGGGGCGCTAGGGGTACTAAACCTCGAAGGTATTCAAACCCGTTACGAGGATCCTAACCCGATTCTCGATCGCATTACCGCAGTCGGCAAAGCAGAATTCGTCGGTTTAATGCAGGAACTCTACGCAGAACCGATTAAACCGCAACTAATCGAGCTTCGTATCCAAGAAATTCAAGAAAAAGGCGGTATTGCGGCAGTTAGCCTCACCCCTGCCGGTGCCGTCAAATACGGTGCTATTGTTGCCCAAGCAGCGGCCGATATTCTCTTTGTCCAAGCAACGGTTGTTTCCACTGCCCATTTATCCCCGGAAGCTATCACCCCCCTCGATTTAGTGCAATTGTGCCAAGAAATGCCCATTCCCGTGGTTTTGGGCAATTGCGTCACCTACGAAGTCGCCCTTAACCTGATGAAAACCGGGGCAGCCGGGGTTTTGGTCGGTATCGGTCCCGGGGCTGCCTGTACTTCTCGCGGCGTTTTAGGGGTGGGAGTTCCCCAGGCCACTGCTGTGGCCGATTGTGCCGCCGCTAGGGACGATTTTTTCCAAGAAACCGGTAAATACGTCCCCGTTATTGCCGATGGCGGCATTATTACCGGCGGTGATATCTGCAAATGTATCGCCTGTGGCGCCGATGCGGTGATGATTGGTTCTCCCATTGCCCGGTCCGTGGAGGCCCCCGGCCGCGGTTTTCACTGGGGTATGGCCACACCTAGTCCGGTTTTACCCCGGGGAACTAGGATTAGTGTGGGCAGTACGGGAACTATTGCCGAAATCCTCGTTGGACCGGCAAAATTAGATGATGGTACTCATAACCTCCTAGGGGCGCTGAAAACCAGTATGGGGACTTTAGGTGCTAAGAACTTAAAGGAAATGCAACAGGTGGAAGTGGTGATTGCCCCCTCGCTGCTGACGGAGGGTAAAGTCTATCAAAAGGCCCAGCATTTAGGTATGGGTAAATAAAAGTTATCAGTGAACAGTGATCGGTTATCATCAGTGTTAAGTTTTTGATTTGTGCTGGAGATGGGTTTTTTGCTTGGTATGACCATCCCCTTCAGGTTCGGTTCTACCGAACCCCACTATCTCAAAAAACTGTTAAATTGGAAGAACCAAAAAGGATAGTTTATAAAAAAATTGAGTTAAGGAGATCAAAGGTGTATAGAGAAAACGATCGCCCTCACAATTTATTCGGTACCGATAGTGAATTTTCCGAGAGTTTGTGGCAGTATGTCCAGACCTTAAGTCCCGAAACAATCGCCCAACTCTCGAAACCAGAATCCCAAGAGGTTTTCCAAGTGATGGAACGCAACATTATCGGACTTTTGGGCAACCTTCCCTCCGAACATTTCGGTGTCACTATCAGTACCAGTCGCGAACATCTGGGCCGGTTATTGGCCTCAGCAATGATGAGTGGTTACTTTCTCCGCAATGCTGAACAGAGAATGAATTTTGAAAAATCCTTCGCTACTCTCCAGAGCGGTTCCAAGGATTTTTAAGGTTGAGCGGTAGTTAGGTTAGTTGGAAAGGGAAAAATAAGCAATCGGCAATCAGCTATCAGTTGTCCATTCTTAGTTGTCTTTTATTGCATTAGTTAGCCATATAACTTTTAACTTTTATCTGACTAATAACTGATAACTGATGACTGGTAACTGATAACTGATAACTGATTAAAGACAGTTTTGCTGCCAGAGTAGCTCTTTTTCGATTCCTTGTTTTTCTCCGGGGGGTACAGTCCTTTCCCGCATGATATAAAGTTGCAGGGATTTAATCTGTTGATCACTGCCGTGCTGCTGATTCCAGTTTTGACAGAGATAATGACCAAACTCTCCATAAACTGACCGACCAATAGCTCGATTAAGATTAATAAAATATTGTCGCCACTGCATGGTTTTATACAAACGATTGCGATCGCTATCCGTGGGTTTATCCCAAATTACCGGCTGTCCTTCTCTAAATAAATCTACCGTGGAACCATCGGCTAATTGACTGACTGCCAGAAACCAAGCATCATCCCGGGGCGGACCAGGGGCAAAAATACTCCAATATTGGTCCAAACGGGTAACTCTTGCCAGAATATCAATTGTATTAAAAGTACGACGGGTGAGCAAGCGATCGAGGGATTGAACTAAAGGTGTATTTAAATCATCCCTATCGACCGATTGCCGGACAAAACTGCGTAAATTCCAGATACTGGTCAACAATAAGAAGAAAATTACCAAAATATTTAAGGGTAAAGAGGATTTAATCGTCAGGGGACGAAACTTGAGAGGTTTGGTGAAATTGCCCATAAAACGACGATGGGAGGCAATCCACTCATAAATTCTCGTTCCTAGGGCTATGAGGGGCGGTAAACGCAAAATTGGGGCTAAAAACCAGAAAATTGGCGAAAGACTGACAATATAAACCAATGCTGACCATTTAAACCGGCGTTTTCCCTGCCAATCTTCCACCACCCAAGAATTTTGGGCTACCATATCCTCGTATATTGAGGGGTTATCCTGCGCGACTAACAGGGGAGTGCCGGGTAAAATGAGAAAAGTGCGGAGAAGATGAACAACTTTTTTGCAAAATCCACAATCTCGATCATAATTAATCCTTAAACCTTCTCTTTCTGGGTTTATCATCCGTTTTTGTCCCCAATCCCAGACAAGACTAGGTATGATGGGCAACCAATGGGTAACACTCAAAAACGGGAAAATTCCCAGATGAAAACTGAGACCAAAACCGATATGTAAAAGAATAAACGAGAGAATAGCGACTATTTTAAAGAAACTATGGCGAAAGGGAATAAAAATTAGCAGTGGACCCACCCATTCAAAGATTAACGCTGAAAAGGTCAGGATTTTTAGTAATTGTTGCGGTAAAGATAGTAAGAAACCAGCAAAAGCAGTACCGTATTGATCGTAACTGAGAGAGTAATAAACGGCCGTACCATCGGGCCACCAAGTCTCACTTTTGGTTTTAAAGGCCGCTGACCACATATAGATGTAACACACCTGTATCATAAAAGCCACCGTGGCAGCCGAAACCACGCGCTTGGGTGGGGGGTTGGGATTGGTGTTTAAGGCACTTTCCACGGAATAACAAGCGCCGAGAGGTAAAAACATCGCCCAGAATAATACTGCCCGGATTACGTCATCGGCGGCAAATAGTAACAGGGGGTTGCGATGATGTAAAGAGACGATTAGCGCCCAAGTGGCGATCGTGGCTAAACGGGTATGATAGCCAATTAAAAGCAACAATGCGATCGCTATAGCGACAATAAACAGGATACTCTGCACCAGTACCGAGTCACTGAGAGCAAAAATCGACCAGTAAAAAGGACTAGCAGAGACTTTCGATAAGCTTACTAGGGGTAAAACCCCTAATTCGCTGTAATGGGCAGTTACTTGGCTAAAACGAACCGATAAATCTACTAAAACCACTAACGCCAAGGCAAGGCGAAATAAAGCCAGCGATCGCAGGTCAAACCCGAAAATCTCTGCCAGTCTTTGTCTAAATGATTTTGCCATTATCGCCATAGGATGATGATTCCCTCCACTTCTTCAATAAACCTACTTTATACCAAGTAAAAAGGCCAAAGGCAAAAGAAAGCTGTATTCTCCGAGTCAGTATTCAGGAGATTATTTTTATTTATTCTTCTCTCCCATCTCCCATCTCCCTCATAGGTATAGGTTTTTTACATTAGAACTCTTGCGAATTAATTATATGTCATAATTATAGGTTAACTATTTTTTTTTGGAAAATTAGTTAGTACATTTCTTCTGAATGAAAACCTGAAGTTTTGCTTTTAACTCAAAACTCTTTAGATATGCTTTAATTTGGTTGTCAAAACCTCTTTATTTAAGCATCACAAACTTTATCAATTATAAAAATTGAGAATAAATTCTCCTTGACTTGATTAATGTTTGGCAACTTTTAAGAAGCTGCTACACCTAACTCACACTTACAAACAGCCGCCAACAGGTTAGGGACTTGCGCTTTGATAATGTACCTTTTGCGCGAACGCAGTTCGCCCCTACATTGTGAACAAAATCCGTCACTGAGTTAAAAAGGAAAATTGAGGGAGAATAAATGAGTGTTATCCTGTTAGAATCGAAACTACAGCAGCGATCAAGGAGTGAAAAAAATATGCCTGCGGGCTATGAAGAAAATCCCAGAATGCCCCTAGATAAAGTTATTTTTGTTATTGCTTGCGTCTATCTAGGTTGGGTGGTGGCATGGCTAATCAGTCAAAAAAACGCCCCTATCTCTCAAAATAGCACGATTTCCCAAGAAGATAAAAAATTTATTGCCTATCTGCAATCATCCCTTGCTATTATTGATCGGCAAAGTCAAACTTTATCCCCGGATCCCAATCCTGCTGCCAAAAATAACCCTTCTCCAGTAGTGCCAGTTCCACCAGCACCACCGGCTAATTTACCGGTTAATAATACTCCCCAGATCATAGAAAGAATTTACGTTCCTGTTTATCCCCAAACTCCTGAAACTACTGCCAAACTTGTCCCAGTTACACCCTCAAGTCCCGACATTGCTGCAGCACCATTACCGGCTGCCCCCGAGGTGAAACCGCCGGTGGCAGCGGTTATTCCTACCAATAATCAGGTGAAAAATACCCTAGTGGGGGTGATGGATTTAGGCGATCGATCTACAGCTTTATTTGATAATAAGGGCATAACTACCCGTATTTCTCCGGGGGAATTTGTCAACGGTTGGACTTTAGTGGAAGTTGGCAATCAACAGGTTATTTTGTCTCGCAATGGCCAAACAAAAGTCCTAGAAGTGGGACAATCTTTTTAGGTTAAACGACGGATAAATTCCAAGGGTAAACCGTCTGTATCGGCAATAAAGGTGACTTCATAGACATGATCGCCGATCATCTGTTGTTGGGGGGGCAAAAGAATATTTAAAGGTTGATATAAATTGGCATCCTCTTGATGGGCTTGCTGAAAGTTATTTGTTAATTTTTCTAACCATTCTGGTAAATTGCTGACATTTTCTGTTAGGTCAAAAGACAAGTGATAATAACCCACATAATGCTGATCACCAAAGGCATCGGGTGCGGGTTTCGGTTGGGGAATTTGGATTAATTCGATGCGTCCGTTTAACCCGATGAGCCAACAGGCCAAAGTATAACCCGTGGTGAATCTTTCCTCTAGGGTAAAACCGAGAAGTTGGTAAAAAGCGATCGCCCGATGGATATTAGCGGTACGAATAGAAGCATGGTGCATTTTCAGTAATCAGTAATCAGTAATCAGTCAAAAAGACGAAAATAGGGATAACGTTTGGGAACCCCCGGTTCTTTTTCCAGATCAAAGTTAATTACATCCCAACAGGATTCATCGGGGGCATCGGGACTAAATTCTACTGGTAAACCGTAGAGACGGGGAATAGCGGCTTCACCCGGTTCATTACCGCGCCAAGTAGTGTTACGTTCTAGGTAGGAACTAACTAAATCGCGATAACGGTTGGCAATAATTACTTTAGTCGCTTTAAATCCTTGGGTATAGAGGCGATCGAGTGCTTCGTGAATCTCAAAACGAATACCATCCGGGTGAGTGTGTTGACGATACCACTCACCATTCCAGAGTCGCCAATGCCGTCCTGACTGCAAGTGAACCAACTCACCCGTTTTGGGATCGGCTTCAAAAGCCCCATGGCGCGGACACAAATAGGTATCCGTCAAAGTGAGGGCAGGGATTAGCTGCCGGCAATGAGGACAATGGATATCGGGGCCAAAAACAGGGTATTGTAAACTTGCATTGATCATGGGAGAACCTAAACTAAAAATTGCTATCTTTGTACCGATAATCCTACCCATATTATACCCAACCAAATTGGACGGGTATTCTTTTCCGACTTTAGTGCAGATCCTCCCATGTCCTTAGATAACTTAAGATCAACTTCTAATTTCTGGCCCCTTGTCGATGTCAGTCAAGCGGCTTTTATTGCCCCTAATGCCACGGTAATGGGCGATATTTCCCTAGCTGTGGGGGTGAGTGTTTGGTATGGGGCGGTATTGCGTGCCGACGTGGAACGCATCGAAATTGGGGCCTATACTAATATCCAAGATGGGGCAATCCTACACGGAGATCCAGGCAAAATCACTATCCTTGAGGATTACGTTACCATCGGGCATCGGGCGGTAATTCACGCAGCCCATATTGAACGCGGTTGTTTAATCGGCATTGGGGCAGTGATTCTCGATGGTGTGCGCGTCGGGGCAGGTAGTATTGTCGGGGCGGGTAGTATTGTGACAAAAGATATACCACCGCGCTCTTTAGTGGTAGGTATTCCCGCTAAACGCGTCCGGGAAGTGTCGCCACAGGAGGCTCAAGAGTTGATCGAACACGCCGAGCGCTATGCTAAACTTGCCCTCGTTCATGGGGGAAAAGGTACTGATACTGGATTCCCAAAAGGGGCGGTTTAGGTTATAAATATAAGATGAGAATCAAGTAACAATCTTTTAAGCACTGACCGAGGAGAAGAAAATCTATGGACTGGAGAGTGTTAATCGTTTTAACCCCTTTGCTTATTGCTGGTGGCTGGGCTTTCTTCAATATCGGCGCCGCCGCTATTAGACAAGCTCAACAGTTTCTCAGTAAACAAAGTTAATAAAAGTTTATACTTCTTAGTAAAACCGACCGCCTAGGCGATCGGTTTTTAATTTTTCCTGATGCGGCGATCGCTAATTGGGGTGTAGGGTGTAGGGTTTTACCCATTTTTCAGGGAAAAAGTACGGCTCTCTTGGGTTTTGTGGGTAAAATCTATTCTAAGATATATTCCTGCTGGCGAGGGAGTGGAACGAACCACAAAGACACAAAGGACAGAAAAAATGTATTCTAAGATATATTCCTGCTGGCGAGGGAGTGGAACGAACCACAAAGACACGAAGGACACAAAGATTGAAAGTACCTCAATTTTCCCACCGAACACTCCAATGGCTGGCACTTTTTGATTTCAAAAAGACCTAAAGATATTATCGAACAAGGTTTTTAGATTTATTCAGCAATCTCTACCTAACCATGAAATCTAATTGTCAAAATCTCATTCAAGAACTTTCCCATCTGGAAATGATCACCGATCCGGGGCAAGTGGCGAAACTTTCCTTAGATTATTATCATTTTAGTCCCATTTTAGAGGCACAACTGCAAGATAAACGGGCTGATTTAGTCATTCGTCCCCACAATAGCCAAGAAGTTATTGACATCGCTAAAACCTGCGTTAAATACCAAATTCCTTTAACAGTTAGAGGTGCGGGTACAGGTAATTATGGTCAATGTGTCCCCCTGGGGGGAGGAGTAATTTTAGACACAACCAAACTAACAAAAATTATCTCGATCAAACCGGGGACAGCGCGAGTAGAAGCGGGGGTAAAAATGGCATTTTTTGATAAACAAGCTCGCGCAATCGGTTGGGAATTAAGAATGGCTCCCTCTACCTATCGGACAGCGACAATTGGCGGTTTTATCGGGGGTGGCAGTGTGGGCATGGGTTCGATTAATTACGGACAATTGAAGGATAGGGGCAATCTGCAAGCAGTGCAGTTAGTCTCCCTAGAAACGGAACCAAAAATTATCGAACTACGGGGGGATGAGGTGGAAAAAGTCAATCATGCCTACGGAACAAATGGCATTATCACCGAGTTAGAAATAGCCCTCGCTCCCTGTTATCCTTGGGCAGAATTTATAGTTACTTTTGCCGATTTTATCACCGCCGCTAAATTTGGTCAAGCTCTCAGTGATAGTGATGGCATCGTTAAGAAAATGGTTAGTGTTCACTCTTGGCCAATTCCTGCTTATTTTATCGCTCTTAAGGATTATTTACCCACAGGAAAAGCAGCAGTTTTGTTAATAGTATCGGACAGCGATCGAGTCGCCTTAGAATCTTTAATTAAAGAATATAATGGTGAACTTACCTACTATAAAACGCCAGAAGAAACCCAAAAAGGCAACAGTATCTTAGAATTTACTTGGAATCATACCACTCTCCATGCGCGTAGTTGTAACCCCAAGATAACTTATCTACAAGCTTTTTATTTTAATCTAGCCACGGTGGAGAAACTCTATAATTATTTTGGGGAGGAAATAATGATGCACCTAGAATTTTTGAGATTTCAAGGTAAAGTTATTCCCGCCGGTCTTCCCTTGCTAGAATTTACCACAGAAACTCGATTAAATGAGATTATTGCTATCTATGAACAACAGGGAGCAGCCATTGCCAATCCTCACACTTATATCATGGAAGATGGCGGCAGCCGACAGATTAATCCGCTACAACTAGAATTTAAACAACTCGTCGATCCCTACGGATTAAACAATCCGGGTAAAATGCGAGCATGGGTTGAAGCAAGGGGGTAGGGATTCGATTCAGGCTAAATTAAACAAGATAAGTAGGTAGGCGTTAAAAATTATCAGATGCCCCCCTGATCAAGGGAGATCCCCCCGCCTATCGGCACCCCCCTTATCAAGGGGGGCAGGGGGGATCGGCACCCCCCTTATCAAGGGGGGATTAAGGGGGGATCGAACCTAAAACACTCACCGCTAAAAAGGGAGTGGGGAAAACAAAACTCCCCGCTGCCCCTTGCCTATTCCCAGACTTATCCCGATCCGATACAATTAAACGGTTGTCTTGGAAGAATTAATAGTGATCGAGCGTTATACTCTCCCCGCAATGGGGAATTTGTGGACGGATAGATATAAATATCAAACATGGCTAGAGGTAGAGATAGCCGTCTGTGAAGCGCAAGCGGAATTAGGCTATATTCCGGGGGATGCAGTGGCAGAAATTAAGGCAAAAGCTAATTTTGATCCCGATCGCATTTTAGAAATAGAAGCAGAAGTGCGCCACGATGTCATCGCCTTTTTAACAAATGTTAACGAATATGTGGGCGAGCCGGGGCGTTATATTCATTGGGGTTTAACCAGTTCCGATGTACTAGATACTGCCCTGTCTTTACAATTAGTCGCCAGTTTAAACCTGATTTTAGAACAATTAGAAGATTTTATTCAAGCCCTGCGCTATCGCGCCCAAGAACACCGTTATACAGTCATGGTAGGACGTTCCCACGGCATTCACGCCGAACCGATCACCTTTGGCTTTAAACTAGCGGGATGGTTAGCGGAAGTGCTGCGAGGACGCGATCGTTTAATTCGCTTGCGTCAAGACATCGCCATCGGTAAAATATCCGGTGCAGTGGGAACCTATGCCAATATTGACCCGAAAATTGAGGCGTTAACCTGTCAGAAGTTAGGATTAGAACCGGATACCGCTTCCACTCAAGTGATCTCTCGCGATCGACACGCCGATTATGTGCAACAATTAGCCTTATTAGCAGCCTCGATCGAACGTTTTGCCGTGGAGATTCGCAACCTGCAAAGAACCGATGTCCTAGAAGTGGAGGAATACTTTTCCAAAGGACAAAAAGGCTCCTCAGCTATGCCCCATAAACGTAATCCCATCCGTTCAGAACGCTTAACGGGAATGGCGAGAATTATCCGTAGTCATAGCGTTTCCGCTTTAGAAAATATCGCCCTCTGGCACGAAAGAGATATTTCCCATAGTTCCGTAGAACGGGTGATGCTGCCAGATGTTTGCATTTTGACCCACTTTATGCTCAAGGAAATCACCGATTTAGTCAAAAATCTGCTGGTATATCCCGAAAACATGAAGCGAAATATGAATGTTTACGGTGGCGTGATTTTCAGTCAAAGAGTTCTTTTGACTTTAGTGAGTAAGGGAATTAGCCGGGAATCTGCCTATAAAATCGTCCAAGAAAACGCCCATCGGGCTTGGAACAGCGATAACGGCAATTTTAAAGCTTTTATCAGTCAAGATGAGCAAGTTACCGCTATTTTATCCCCCGACGAGATCGAAAGTTGCTTTGATCCCCAGCAGCACCTAAATCATCTTAATAGCATCTACCAAAGGTTAGATATTTAAGGAGCTTTCAGTGATCAGCTATCGGCCACGTTTTTGAGATCGGCAACTTGAAACCCTGGGAGTAATCATGCCATGACGATTACCGAGATCGACCTACCGATGGAAAAAATTGCCCAGTTTTGCGATCGCTGGCAAGTGACCGAATTCGCTCTATTCGGCTCCGTCCTGCGCGAAGACTTCCGCCCCGACAGCGACATTGATGTTATGGTGGAATTTCATCCAGAAGCTCACCCCACATTCAGCACCCTAGACCAAATGGAAGCAGAGCTAAAAAGCATTTTTGATCGAGATGTTGACCTGATTACCCGCCAAGGCATTGCCACCAGTCGCAACTACCTACGCCGTAATCAAATCCTTTCTTCGGCTCAAGTGATTTATGCAACGGGATCCCCAATTCCTGCTTGATATGCTGCAATCCGCAGAACTGGTCATGATCTACACGGATCAATGCTCGAAAGCTGAGTTCGTCGCTAATGTGCAGCTTCAAGATTCAGTAATTCGACGGCTCTTGGTGATTGCCGAAGCCGCCGGACGAGTTTCCCAAACAACCCGACAGAACTTGCCCAACATTGCTTGGCAAGAAATCAAGGGAATGCGAAATCGGTTGGTACATGAGTATGATGATGTCAACCTCAACATCGTTTGGGATGTGGTTCGATCGCATCTCCCATCACTAATTGAGGAGTTAAAGGGGCAAATTCCTCCTGAACGTTAAGGGTTGTTAGGTGGAAGTAGCGATCGCATAGGGAGAACTAAATCGACGACAGGGAACGCACCTTATACCATTTTTCTTTATTCGTGGCAGACATCTTACTCCCCTCTACCTTTCTAGAATAGGGTTTGAGGGTGAGGAAAATTAACCATCTCTGCCATTACTTTAGAAAAATGCTATTAGCAAGGTCTTATTCACGTTTGATCAGGATTATCCTCTATATTGTTGACTTTCGTTAATTGTGGAAAAATATCTCGTACTGCCTTTTCAAATTTTTTGTAGGAAGACAAGGATTCTAATTTCGACAATGGGATGTTTGTACCAATCTGTGAATATAAATCGTCAATTTTTAGTTTATTTCGATACCGTTTAGTCATACCTTCTCTGGCTTTATTGATGGCATTTTTAATCGTTTCTTTCGGATTGCTAAAAGATTCGGGTTCTTTATCGATTGCTAACTCACTATCACTTTTATTTGTACACAATTCTTTTTTTAGTAATTCTTTGTCTGCTAATATCCAAGCTTCAGTCATTTGTATTGGAACGATAGCAACTAAATTTTTGCATAAGTCTCGCTCGTCTGATTTAATAGCATTAAAAGCCGGATTAATTCTTTCGTTAAATGCGTTTTTATCTGTTTTATCATCTGCGTCTGCATGGAAGCACAAAACCATTGCTCCCTTCTCCACCGCTTGAATTGCGTATTTTTTAGCTTTTTCTCGGATATTTTCGCCAGAGATTTGTGGAAGACAAATTGGTTCAAAAATTTCTATTTCTTGTTCATCGTCAAAAGCAACTCTCTCGAAAGTGCGCTGAATAATATTCGGTAAAAATCTATGATCGGAACTGCCTTCTGTAGCTAAGGCAATAATTATTTGTTTGGGTTTTTTTGCCATCTTAATTGATTTACGTTAATTGGTTTTGTTGATTTTTAATATTTTTAATCGCACTTTCAGCATCAGCAGTTTTTAGATATTCGACAACTTCCGAGAGAGTTAGCTTGGCCTCATTTTCGGAGTAAAATAAGGTTAATTGCTTTTTATTCTCTTTGATAACAGGGTGAAAATTACTGCTTTTCATCTTAATTCGCTTCCCTTCAATAGTGGATATTATAGTGGTAAGTTGAGAAAGCCAAATGCTGACATTTTTATCATCTTGCCAATTAATTAATTGACTCACCAGAACCGGAGAATGAGTGTTCACTATTACTTGGCGTAAAGGCATTTCAGTATCTTCAAAATCGACAGTTAGCTCTTTTAATAATCTTGCCATTGCTTCAATACGAAAAGGATGAATGCCATTTTCTGGCTCTTCAAAACACAGTAATCCTGTGTGTTGTCGGTCGTATTGCAGGACACATAATGTTAATAAACGTAGGGTTCCTTCGGAAAGCACTCTCGAAGAAAACTCCCGACCATCATCACCTTTTACCTTGATAATAAATTGTCGATTTGCTTTGTCGTCATAAACATTAACTTCTGTGAGATTCGGTAGCAGATTATTGAGATCACGGGAAATGGCTGTGAGGTTATATTTATCATCTTGTTTAATGCGAAATAAAGCAGCGGCTAAATTCTTTCCGCTTGCTGTTATTGTATCTCTGACGCCCATATCTTGACGCGTAGGTTCTCGCAGATCTTCGGGATTAAGCTGCATAAACTTCCAACTCAGCATTTCTTGTTTGGCGGCTAATATATGTTTAAAATCTATGGTATTAATGCTGCTTAAAACAGTTTGTGATGCGTTTTTTGCGGGAAATACTTTTTTATTTCCTTGTTGACCGTCTTGAGGTACAACAATGGTAGCAATACCATTAATATCTTCAGTCTTAATATAAGGAATCGCTCTCCTACCCGTTACTACTTTTGGTCGCCAAGTTTCCAATACTGTCTTAGGAATATAATTTTTTACCCAATTATCTTCATTGTGCTTTAAATTTTCTAAACGTTCATCAACAATACACAAGTTTTCAAATCCACTTATATTAGACTCTCGTTTAATTTTTAATTGATAGCGTAATCTTGTATATTTAAGATCAACTTCCCCACCCCAATTATCTTTTACCTTGCGATTGACTAACATTTCAACTATAAATTCCATTTCCGTGGCGTAGTCGTCCTCATCATATTGGGTAAAAAGTTCGCTAGGATGTCCTCGTTGCTCGCTAAAAGCCGTCTTCAGATCCACTTCTGCCAACCGCGCCAACAATTGCAAAGCATCAAATAAATTACTCTTACCAGAAGCATTAACCCCAGCAACTACAGTAAGCGGCGTGAATACCATTTCAAAATTATGAAAGGATTTAAAGCCATGAATTTTAATATAAGTAATCATAGTTTTAGGCGATAGGTAATATGAAAACATCAGCGCAACATTTAACCATACTGGACAATCTTCTCAACTGTTGCCCGATACTGTCCTACTATAATCTAGACATTGGTTTACAGAGGTAGTGCGATGCCGCCGATTTTGTCGGGTGCGTTCCCTGCTGCAACGAGGGAGAGCGCACCTTACCGATCGATTCCTGAGAGTATAGGGTCTTAGTCTGACAAGGCCCATAAACAACAGCTTATCTGGCTGACGGCCGGGGGCTGAGGACCGGGGGCTAAAAATTAACATTGCAAGAAAACTTAACAATTGGCCAAGAAACTCGATCGAGTAGGTAGAATAACAAGTAAATCATTTTGTAAACTCCACCCGATTAACTAACTAGAATAGAGATAACCCAGAACGCCTGTGATAGATAAAAGACGCAATACTCGCGATCTCCCCCAAATTAACGAAAGAATCCGCTTTCCCGAAATCCGCGTTATCGATAGCGACGGCTCTCAGCTAGGCATTATTACTCCTGCCGAAGCTTTGCGCGTGGCCGAAGAAAAGGAACTTGATCTTGTCCTCGTCAGTGAAACGGCAAGTCCTCCCGTTTGCCGGATTATGGACTATGGTAAGTACAAGTTTGAACAGGAGAAAAAAGCCCGCGAAGCCAAGAAAAAACAGCATACAGCCGATATAAAAGAAGTTAAAATGCGCTATAAAATCGATGAGCATGACTACAACGTGCGAGTCAACCAAGCGCAACGTTTTTTAAAAGCGGGAGATAAGGTAAAAGCGACGATTACCTTCCGAGGTCGGGAAATACAACACTCTAACCTAGCGGAAGAATTACTGGCACGCATGGCCAAAGACTTAGAGGATGTAGCTGAGGTACAGCAAGCACCAAAAAAAGAAGGTCGTAACATGATGATGATGTTATCGCCGAAAAAATAACTAAATAATCCAGAAAAAGGGGCTAAAACCCCTTTTTTGTTTTTCAGAAATCCCGAAAGGAACCCGATCATTTAAAACAAATGTATTATCCGAGAATTAAGTCTCTGGATTGCAATCATAGGCGCTGAAAAGGGTTAACCTAGTAGCAAAAGACTATTGCGAAGCATCACTTAAAAATTGACGATCGAGTTTACTGCCATTGAGCGTGAATGCGTGGATGGAGTAAACGCTCGACTGGTTGACCGTTTTTTAAATGTTCTTCGACAATCTGATTGACATCCTCTGGTTTAACACGACAGTACCAAGTTTCCTCAGGAATAATCCTCACCGTCGGGCTAGTGCTACACTGTCCTTGACAACCACTGGTCATAACGATGACATCTTCTGGGAGAGCTGCCGTTTGCCAAGCTAAAAGAAGCTCGGACGCACCCTGCACCAAACAGGAAGAATGCTGACAAACCATCACAAATCGCTTTTGGGGATAAGACATATTACCTAAAAAGTTGCAAAATTATATAGTTCCCCGGTTATATTCTTGGGAGTCGCTTTGGGGAAGCATAGTTTTATTTTGCCCCGAATCCTCGATACTGGCAACACAAAAAAGGGGGCTGAAAAATTAACCATCAATCTTTAAAATAGAATTGGGAGAAAAATTTAGTCAATCAAGAGGGTAAAAGTGGCATTCGCTAGTCATTGGATCATGTTAGGTTTATTATTGGGTTTTGCTGTTGCCCATAGCGGATTAGCCAGTTTACGAATGCGGGGAGAGGCCATCATCGGTGCGCGACTGTATCGGGTATTATTTGCCCTTGTTAGTATCCCTCTAGCCGTGATTTTAGTAGTTTATTTCTTCAATCATCGTTATGATGGTTTGCTTCTCTGGCAAGTGCAGGGAGTGACTGGAGTTAAAACCCTAGTTTGGGTACTTTCGGCCATTTCTTTTTTCTTTCTCTATCCTGCCACCTTTAACCTGCTGGAGATCGCCGCTATCCAAAAACCCCAGGTTCATCTCTACGAAACCGGCATCCTGCGCGTTACCCGTCATCCCCAGATGGTAGGACAGGTGATCTGGTGTATTGCCCATACCCTCTGGTTAGGGACAAGCTTTACCCTATTAACTTCTCTAGGTTTAATTGCTCATCATCTTTTTGCTGTCTGGCATGGCGATCTCCGGTTAGAGAACCGTTATGGAGAGGCATTTTTAAAGGTCAAAGAACGCACCTCGGTGATTCCCTTTTTAGCAGTTATCGATGGTCGGCAAAGCCTAAAGTGGCAAGACTTCCTTCGTCCTGCCTATCTAGGAGTAACAGGATTTATTTTACTCCTCTGGTGGGGTCATCCTTGGCTAATGCAAGCAACAAGTAAAATTTATTGGTGATTTTGCTCCCAACCCCTTTCTTATTGATCCCGATTGGTGTATGATAGTTCCTATATCAGAATTAAGTTTTCATAAAATCCGTTTAGACATGATGCTATCTGTCAACGAAAAGAGCTTCCCTAAGCTAGTTTTAGATTCTTCTCGTCCGGTTCTCGTGTATTTCTGGGCTCCTTGGTGTGGTTTATGTCGTTTAATCCAACCCACACTCTTTTCTTGGCAAAATGACTGTCAAGATGCGATTCAATTAGTCGGTGTCAATGCCGATAATAATTTCAAATTAGCTAATAGTTTTCGTCTGCGTAGTCTGCCTACTTTAATTCTCTTCGATCGAGGTGTTCCGGTTCACCGTCTGGAGGAAATTCACAGTCGCGAGGAATTACAACAAACCCTGGGACTAATAGTCAAAAATCAAATCCCGCGTTCAGCTTAAGGGAAAGATACCTTTTCTGATGGGTTCTTTGGGTAAAATGCATCCTAAGATACGGTAACGCCAGTGGGTGAGTGGAAGGAACCACACCAGACCCAGAGGACACAAAGAAAGATCGATCGCTCCTATATTCGTTAAACTTATCACACAAAGAATAAGAGAGCCTCTGATGGGACTGGCAGAGATAATATAATAGGACGAAAAGTAAATAATCCCAATTCCTACAACTCCCTTAGTTCCCCCAGTTCAAAAATTTAGGAGGCTTGAAGAAAATGCCGATTGGTGTGGCTGAATATGTCGAAAACCAGGAACCTCGCTGTCCTGTGGTGCTACTACTAGATACCTCTGGTTCAATGCAAGGGGAACCGATTAAGGCTCTCAATGATGGGATCAAAACCTTTCAGGAGGATGTGATGCGAGATACCCAGGCGACGTTGAGCGTACAAACCGCCATTGTCACCTTTGGTAAGGGAGGGGTTAAAACCATGCAAGATTTTGTCGGGATTGACCAATTTACGCCACCTACTTTAACCGCAGGAGACTTAACCCCCATGGGAGAAGCGATTGAATTGGCTTTAGATTTAATCGAAGATCGTAAAGCGATTTATAAAACTCATGGTATCCAATATTATCGCCCCTGGGTATTTTTAATTACTGATGGTGCGCCTACGGATCAATGGAATCTGGCAGCGCAACGGGTAAAACAAGCCGAAGCAGAAAATCGGGTTTTATTTATTTCTGTAGGTGTTCGGGGTGCTGATATGGAGAAGCTCAAACAGATTTCTAATAAACCCCCCGTGTTACTCAATGGTTTAGATTTTCGGGACTTATTTCAGTGGTTAAGTAACTCAATGAAACGAGTTTCTAGTGGTAAAATTGGAGAGGCGATCGCTTTACCACCAGTGAATTGGGGACAAATTACCACCTAGAGGACAGTTAATTATGTGGAGAACATTATGTCAGTCGGTGGTCGGTAGTTTTCATGTGCAAACGGGATTACCCTGTCAAGATTACGGTGATTATAAATTATTGGGTCAGGATGTTTTGATTGGAGCCGTGGCCGATGGGGCCGGTAGTGCCAAACATTCGGATTTGGGTGCGAAAATAACAGTTAAAGCGGCGCTGCAATTTTTAGAGGAAAATCTCAAAAAAACAGCATTTGCAGCAACTGGAACTGAAGCCGAATTAGAGGAAATATTCCGGCAACTGTTGGCTTATGTTCAGCAAATTCTCCAAGAAGAAGCCGAAAAAGAACAGTTAGACATTAATGATCTAGCGACAACTTTACTGGTTGTTTTGGTTACTTCAAAACGATTAGCGGCGATGCAGATAGGAGACGGTTTTATTGTGTTCAAACCTCTGGAAGGAAATTATCAGTTATTGTTCCAGCCTGACAAGGGGGAATACATCAATGAAACCACTTTTGTTACTTCTAGCAATGCTTTGGAGGATGTGCAAATAAAAGTTTTAACTGAGCCAGTTGCGTTTATTTGTGTGGCGACGGATGGAGTGGAAAAGGTATCTATCGATTATAAAACTTGGCAGCCTTTTCCGCCTTTTTTTCAGCCATTAGAAGAATATTTGCATCACACAGAAACTCCGTCGAAGGAAGACCTCAAAGAATTTTTAGAGCGGGAGGATTTAAATAAGTTAACAACCGATGATAAAACGCTACTCCTAGCTTTTTGTTTAAGAAACTGAGGGGTTTAAGAAACCGGGTTTGTTTGACAAACCCGGTTTCTGTATCTGGTTCAACCCAACCTATGATAAGACTGTGGTAAATCATGAAAATTGACGAATTACTCAAAAACAAACGAGAAAAAATTATTGCTATTGCGGCTAAACACGGCGCAAATAATGTGCGAATTTTTGGTTCTATTGCACGGGGAGAAGCTGACGAAAAAAGCGATATTGATTTATTAATTGATTATTGTAGCGAACGTCGGAGTCCCTGGTTTCCCTTGCCGTTAATTCGAGAACTTGAAGCCTTGTTAGGCTGCAAAGTTGATATTGTTACCGAACAGGGACTTAAAGATAGAATCAGAGAGCGGGTACTTAAAGAAGCAATACCACTATGAGAGATGATAGCGAACGCTTGCGGGATATTTTAGAAGCAATTGAGCGTTTAGAAAAGTATGCTCGACAGGGAAAAACCCTGTTTGAACAACAAGAATTAATTCAAACTTGGATTGTCTATCATTTACAAATTATTGGTGAAGCAGCTAGAGCAACTTCTCAAGAATTTAAAGCAAGATATCCCGAAGTTCCTTGGCGAGATGCCAGCGATATAAGAAACTTAACTATTCATGAATATTTTCGTATCAATCTAGAGATTATTTGGGATATTGTTGAAAATGACATTCCCCCTCTAAAAGGACAAATCGAAGCTATTTTACAGAAATTGATTTGACGAAACCCAACTCAATTATTAAAAAAAGTTGGGTTGAACGATAGTGAAACCCAACCTACGATGGGACTGAACAGCACAAATACTCGGAGATTTTTTGATGTCTTTAACTTATCGCTGTCAACTACAGAATCGCCTGATTACCCTAACGCGAGAACTTGCCGACAGTGGCGAGGCGAAAGTATGGCACACTAACTTTAATGGGTACTTAGCGAAAATCTACCACAATCCCCATAATGAAAGGGTTGATAAATTACAGTTAATGGTGAGAAATCGGCCCAGTGATCCTAATGCTCATCTTAACCATATTTCCTTCGCTTGGCCCTATTCCATCTTAGAAGATAACCAGGGAGAAGTTGTCGGGTTTTTAATGCCAAAAGTGGTGGGTTCAGAAACATTATTAAAGATTTGTACTCCCGTAACGAGAAAAAAATACAAGTTAGAAACTAATTGGTATTTTCTTCATGTAGTAGCGCGGAATATAGCCGCTATTATCCAAGCAATTCACCTTAAAGGTTATGTTTTGGGAGACATCAAGCTAGCAAATATCTTAGTGAATAATCGGGCGTTGCCTACAATTATTGACACAGATTCATTTCAAGTATCAGACCCCTATAGCGGTAAAATATATCGGTGTTTAGTTGGCTCGGAAGGATTTACACCAGCGGAATTAATCGGAGTGAATATAGCAGAGGTAGATCAAACAGAAGTGCATGATCGCTTTCGATTAGGAGTTGTTATTTATTATCTACTATTCGGTGGGCCGCCGTTTCGGGGAGTGTGGCAAGGAGCAGGGGATTCCCTGGAACAGTCGGAACTAATTCGACGGGGACTCTGGCCTTTTTCTGGGGATAAATTGGTTGTACCTAGTGATACTACCATACCCTTAAATATCCTACATCGCGACTTACACGCCCTATTTTTGCGCTGTTTCAATGAGGGACATAAATTCCCCCAAAAACGACCGACGGCTGAGGAATGGCGTGGTACTTTGGAAGCTGCATTAAAAGAGCTTATACGCTGTGGTAAAATTGATAGTCATTACTACAGCAAAAGTTACGGAAAGTGTTATTGGTGTGAGCGAGCTAGTAATTTAAATCTTGATATTTTTCCGGGTAAAAGTATCGCTACTGTGACATCTACACCGTCACCTAAAGTAGCGCCACCACCGCTATCTTCGCCACCACCTCCCCCAGTATCGATTAAATCATCTCCTTCACCTATACCTACTCAAATATGGCGGCGCCGTAAAGTCTTAATAAATTTGGGGTTATTTGGCTTATTTGCAGCAGCGTTGGTTGCTAGTCACGGTAGTAATATTTTGGTCCCGGCTATTAATTCTTTTTTTGTTTGGTTGTCTCGTCAGAATCCTACTCCTACTCCTCCTTCTCCTCGTCCTTCACCTCCTCCTTTACCTCCTCCATTTACAGAAAAACTACCCAAGGGAGTAAAACTAGAGATGGTAAGCTTACCAGCAGGTAAATTTCTCATGGGTTCTTCTGAAAGTGGTCGTGAAAAGCCTCCACACCAAGTTAAAGTCAACAGTTTTGCGATTGGCAAATATCCCATTACTCAAGCACAATATCAAGCAGTAATGGGAAA
>VYMC01000037.1_pt1 | contig 61460 bp, 63 predicted proteins | sample 5115301 | NCBI WGS metagenome assembly VYMC01 (sample SAMN12291802, study PRJNA351875) | freshwater metagenome | isolation source: freshwater lake | place: USA: Michigan, Wintergreen Lake | collected 2013-08-08 | reverse complement strand
ATTTTAAAGGTTGGCGGTCACTTTTCATTTTACCTGATAGTGATCGCTTTTACTTTTGATATTCTGATGGGAGAATGAAACAGCCCTACCCTGCCCCCCTTGATAAGGGGGGTGTCTGATAATTTTTAACGCCTACCTACTTAGATGATTTTATTTAGGTTCGGCCTAGGGATTTATTGACACTGATTTCAATCTGATAAATAGAGGAAAGGACGCTACCTTGATGATTATTGACTAGATCATATTTGACTTCTTCTAAATAATTAAAAATGGCATCCCGCAGAATCGGTTTTTCGATGTTTACCGTGTGCTGATAGTCCCATAAATCCCAAACTATCAAGCCAATTCCTACGATTGGATCGATTAATTCTGCCCCAAAACTACTCGCTACTGCTCCACCGGTTTTAGTGGCAATTTTCGCCCCCGTTTTTCCCGCTAGGGACAAATAAACTGTGCTGCCCACTTTCACCACTGGGATAAGGGATTTAACTCCTAAAGCAGTGGCACCACCGACTAAAAGTTTAATTGATGTGTTAGAAATATTGCCCTCGGTATCTTGAATTGTTATGGCTATGTCACTAAGATAACGATCCCATTTGCCTTGGGGAATTTGATAACTGGCCTGAATATTCTCTAATTCATTGCTTAAATTACTGACATATAAATTAACGGCATCCCTAGTAATTCTCTCTAGACGCAATTGGGCCTCTTGGGGACGAATTACCCGTTTAGTAAACTCGGTTTGAATAGTTTTGGTCAAATTTTCTGCCACCACCTGCTCCGGGGGTGGATTATCTGTATTGACCCAGTGAGCGATCGAGGAGTATAATCCGCTTAGAAAGGCCTTACCCTCAAATTGTTTTTGATTGAAATAGTTAAAATACCAAGGCAAAAAACCCTGATCTACTCGTGTCATCAACTCCTCCACCCATCCCTCAATTTCTCCTAGGGCGAAGTTTTGAGAATTGGCTCTCGCTGTCTGTAAAGCTTGGCTAATTTCTTGATCGATTTTACTGTTAGATTTTTGGGGTATAGTGATGGGAATCTCTAGGTTAGTTTCGGTAGCAACCTTAGTTTTTAACGGTTCATTGCTGGCCGTTCCTAGCCAAATTTTCCCTAAAAGAGGCACGATAACCACTAGAACAACTATAGCCCAAATTAACGGGGTGATCGCCTTAATCAGTTGACTAATTGCCTGAATGCGGTTAGTTTTTTCACTATACTGAGGTGGCTCAATATTTTCTTGTGAATCTGGCCTAGAGTTCATCAGCTAACCTAGTTAAAATTATTAGATCATCGTTCTCGAAAAACCGCAGAAACCCTAATTTTCCGAGCAGTGAACAGCGAGAGAGCATTATCGAGCAAAAGACAGCCAATACCCGATAAATATCGGCAATTTTAGCGAATTTCTGCCTTCATCCGCTCAAGGGTTTGCTGCATTTGGTCGAACATCATTTGCGGAGTCATACCAAATTGACCTAGTTGGGTTTTTAGCTGTTCTACGGTCATTTGGGCGGAGAAATCCTCAGATAACTCGAAACGCTTCATAAATATCTTGTAGCGTTCCATTAACTCCTCCATCCTATCGATAAAGATGATTTTACCCTCTCGATCAAATTTCCCGTACTCGCTGCCTAGTTGTGTGAGAGACTGGTAATCCTCAAATAGCTGTCTAGCTTCCTGTTGAACCACTTCTGAGTCAAAGAATCCCATAATCTTAAAACTGCTTATCGTCGATAGTTATTCTTCCCCCTATTTTATTTTAGTCGGGGAAAAAGTCTAGCTCTGGCCGATTTACGGATTACCGTATTGGGAAAATCGAGAGGATCACAAAGGGCCCTCTCGTCCCGGTTTAACCGTTGCCCCAGGGAGTTTAAGATAAAAAGTGAAAAATCAAAAATAGTCCTTTAACCGCTCCACAGGGGCTATTTCGCTAAATTTGGGCTGCAGCCCTTATAATTTGCCAAAACGACGATGACGACCCTGATAATCTTTTAAAGCGTGGTGAAATTGCACTCGATCGAAATCAGGCCAGAGGGTGTCAGTAACGTAGATTTCTGCGTAGGCCATTTGCCATAGTAAAAAATTACTAATTCGCATTTCCCCACTACTGCGAATTAACAGGTCTGGGTTAGGAATCCCAGCAGTATAAAGATACTGTGCAAAGAGAGATTCATCGATCGCATCTGGGGAGACTAAACCCTGTTGCACCTGACGAGCGATCGCCTGACAAGCTTGCACGATCTCCTCTCGGCCACCATAATTAGCAGCCACCGTAAATTGAATACCGGAATTTTTGCTAGTTTCTGCTTGAGATTTAGCAATTTCCAGTCTTAAAGACTCTGGCAAGGCTGATAAATTACCAATAAAGCGAATTTTGACATTTTTCTGCATCATTTCTTCCAATTCCCGCTGCAAAACCCGCTCGAATAGAGTCATTAAAAATTCTACTTCCTCAAGGGGACGACCCCAATTTTCCGTAGAAAAAGCGTAAGCGGTTAAAGCGGGAATCCCCCACTCACCACAACAGCGCAGCAAGTCTTTGAGTGCATCTACTCCCCGTTGATGGCCCATAATCCGGGGTAAACCACGATTTTTCGCCCAACGACCGTTCCCATCCATAATCACTGCGACGTGCTGAGGCAAACGGTTTTTATCTAAATCCGTAGGTAATTCTGGTGACAAGCTCGGTTTAACAGTCATTTTCTATCTTTCGGGGTTGCTCTGGGCGAACGGGAGAATTTTTCTAAGATTAGACGGCCTTTTAAGCCAATTGTACGCCCTAAACGCCCCCAACTCGGTGCGACCACTTCCCCTTCTCCCGACGGAGAAAACTTCGCTTCGAGAAGCTCTTTTAGTTTACTACTGGTTAAAGGCCGATCCAAATTACCCCCAGACGCGAGGGAAATCGAGCCAGTTTCCTCAGAAACCACAATACAGATACAATTATCTAACCTTTCGGTAATACCCATGGCTGCCCGATGACGGGTGCCTAATTGCCTAGAGGTACTGCGCTCCGATAGGGGTAGAATCACACCAGCGGCCACCACTCGATCGCCCCGAATAAATACGGCCCCATCGTGCAGTAGAGTTTTAGTTTGAAAAATAGTTTGAATTAATTCCTTAGACACTTGGCCATTTAGTGCCACCCCTGGATTGACAAACACCTTGGTATCGAGATTGCCACTGGTTTCTAATACCATCAGCGCACCGGTGCGATTTTGAGATAGATCCTTCACCGCGTCCACTAACTCATCAATAACATTATCGGTCTTGGGAGTGGGGGAACTTTTCTGAAATAATTCCCACACTTGACCTTTGCCCAATAATTCCAAAAAACGGCGGAATTCCGACTGAAAAATCACAGCGATCGCTACGGCTGCCCCCAAAATCAATTTTTCTAGGACTAACCCCAGCAAGCGCAATCCTAGAGCATCGCTAATCACCGAGGCCAGCATTAAATAGATTAGTCCTCGCACCATCCAAAAGGTACGCCGCTCGCCGATAATTAGCAGCAGCATATAGGTAAGGAGGAGAACTAACCCAAAGTCTAGGAATAACAGACCATGGCTGAGAATCCAGGACAATAACCGACGAGGGTCCAGAAAAAAACCCGACATGGGGGGACAATAGCGATGAGGTTTATATTAGGGAGAGTCGATTGGGTAAGCGGTCTTGACGGAGCAAATCCGCCAGATTTTCCCGTTCAAGGATCAGATTAGCTTCTCCATTTTGGACAATTACCGCCGCCGGACGGGGTAAGCGGTTGTAATTAGAAGCCATACTGTAGTTATAGGCTCCCGTGGCTAAAACCACTAAAATATCCCCCGGGTTGGTTTTCGGTAGCGCAATATCCTTAATTAGAATATCGCCAGATTCACAATGTTTTCCAGCTATTGTCACCACTTCCTGACATTCTTGACCCATTTTACTGGCGACCACGGCCCGGTAAACCGATTGATAGGTAATCGGTCGGGGATTATCAGACATTCCGCCATCGACGGCGATATAGGTGCGGATTTCGGGGATTTCTTTGCGATTACCCACTGTGTAGGCTGTTACGCAAGCAGTGGCAATTAGAGAGCGTCCAGGTTCGGCAATGAGCAGCGGATAAGCGATACCTCTTTCCTGACAAGCTTTGGCCACTGCTAAGGACACCGCTTGCACCCATTCCTCGATACTTGGGGGGTCATCACTTTCGAGGTAGCGAATCCCTAAACCACCGCCGATGTTTAATTGCTCTAGGGGTAAACCCCGTTCTAAACCTAATTTAAACCAATCTGCCAACACAGCGGCTAAGTCTTGGTGGGGTTGACGTTCAAAAATCTGGGAACCGATGTGAGCGTGTAAACCCAGACAATTCAGCTGGGGATGAGCTAAAACATAGTCAAATACCGCTTCGATTTGATGGGGGTCAAAACCAAATTTACTGTCTAAGTGACCCGTGCGAATATATTCGTGGGTGTGGCACTCGATACCGGGGGTTAACCGCAACAGGATCGGAATAGGGGTATCAGGACGATTTTCGCCTAATTTAACCAGATTTTCTAACTCTAGCCAGTTATCAACGATAATAATGCAGTTATGCTCGATCGCATATTCTAACTCGGCGATCGATTTGTTATTACCATGAAAGTATATCGGCACAGCGGTTTTATTGATCTGGTCTAAAGCGGTTAACACCGTGTGAATTTCTCCGGCCGACACCACATCAAAACCTAATCCTTCACTAGCGACCACGGCCGATAGGGCCAGGCAATTCCACGCTTTCGAGGCATAAATTACCCTAGATTCTCCGGGATAATGTGTCTGGAAACCTTGCAAGTATTGACCACAGGCAGTGCGGAGGGTGACTTCATCGACAATATACAAGGGTGAACCGAAACGTTCCACTAGGGTGGTCACATCGCAACCACCGATTTCTAGACAATCGCGGTTATTAACCTTGGCTGTCAGGGGTAACAGGGTTTGATTCGGGGATAGACAATCTTGATAGGCTAAATATTTTTGTCCGGAATTGCTGATTTTAGGTTCAGTTGATAGCATGATCGGTGTTTTTTGTCAAGAAATCGATAATTTTTGTTACAATCTCCGCCCATTCCCGATTCAGTCAAGGAAATTTTGACCGTCGGTAATCTAGATATAGTCATTTCAATTAAGATTGAGAATATCAATGCCAGAGTTCATAAGGATTCAACCAGTCTAGATTGTATCAGACTTATCTGAAATGACTATAACCAAAATAGTTATCTCTTTCACTTTACGACAAGTTCTAACCTTTCTCTGATAAGTAAAAATCCCTGGGAAATCCTGCTATACTTTGCACGGCTACAACTTGCATTTTTTACTCAAAGACAGCGCAAACTTTATTAATAATTTGCGTACTGATTAAGATATTTTCCCTGCTAGTTCAAGCGTTCGCTAGATCGCTTTTTCGCCTTTCTTGAGTATCGTTACAATCTGGAGCCATTATAAAGACGGTATGGCCAGATATTAGAATCCCAAAAATAAGGAGAATTGGTCATAATTATAGCTGATGAATTTCCTCCCGATTTAATTGACGAATACCTTGAACAGCAACGGGTTTTTGAGTTAGCTCGGCAATCATTCTAGGTGTTGATATTTTTTTATTTTGTTTGATCACAATAACTTGTACTTCGCTGTCTTCCCTCAAGTCCTCTTGGTATTCTGCGATAATTTCGATGATACCTTGTTTGATTTTGGCTTTAAATTCCACTGCATTTAACATATTGTTTCTCTCAATCGACTCTCTATTAAGATTAATTATAGCCCTCTTCTGTCACTATGGAAGTGCCTCTAATACTAAGAGTCGGCAGTGGTAAGTATTGCTGTACCATTGACTGTATCTAGAGTAGTTTATTGGTTTTACATTGCTTTAGCTCAAGCTCTGTAAGACTTTTAGCCATAGCTACTATATTATAGCGGTATGCAGTCGAATGAGGTATAGTGCAACAAGCTATAAGTCAGTCTAGGCAAGACGATGGTCTGTATCTCACTCAAGCGAATACCGCTATAATTGATTTTTTCTGAGAAAAAAATTTACAATTCTTCACCTTGATCATTGTGGCTATAATCTTTACTGCCAAAAGGTTGTAAGCAATATATTAGTAAAACTTATCAACTGAATGTTAAGAAGTGCGGAAAGTGGGTTATATCTTGGCAGTTGAGCATGACAAAAGGTTTTGGTCTCCTAGTTTTAAACCTTAAGGAAGAGCGAGAGGCAAAGCTCTTAAGAAACAGTATCTACGGTTTACTTGCTCCTCACTTCCCAATTCATAATTCCTAATTTATAATTCCCCTGGGACCGAAATCCGGGTAAAATTTGAGAGATACAATCGGTCAATTGGGCATGGATTATAAAGAAGCAGGCGTGGATGTGGAAGCGGGACGCGCTTTCGTCGAGAAAATTCGCCAAAATGTGGAAAGTACCTTCCGTCCCGAAGTTATCGGCGGTTTAGGCGGTTTTGGAGGCTATTTTCAGTTACCTTCTGGTTATCAGCAACCGGTGTTAGTATCGGGAACTGATGGTGTGGGAACCAAGCTGAAAATTGCCCATAGTCTCAATTGCCATGATACGGTGGGAATTGACCTCGTGGCCATGTGCGTCAACGATGTCCTAACCTCTGGGGCCGAACCTTTATTTTTCTTGGATTATCTGGCCACCGGTAAACTGGAAGCGTCACAGTTAGCGGCGGTGGTATCGGGAATCGCTAGTGCCTGTCGTGATAGTGGTTGTACTCTTTTGGGAGGGGAAACGGCGGAGATGCCGGGGTTTTATTCGGCGGGAGAGTACGATTTAGCGGGTTTTTGCGTCGGTATTGTCGAAAAAAGTCAATTACTCGACGGCAGTAAGGTGCAAATCGGCGATGTGGCTATCGGTTTAGCCAGTAGTGGGGTTCACAGTAACGGTTTTAGTCTTGTTCGTAAGATTATCGACACCCAGGGCTTAAATTGGCAAGATTGCCCCGCAATTTTCTCCGGCTCTAGCTTAGGTGAAGTTTTGTTAACTCCCACTAGACTTTATGTTAAACCTGTGCTAGAACTGCTGCGCTCTGGGTTAGATATTCACGCCATGGCCCACATTACTGGGGGTGGCATCCCGGAAAATTTGCCCCGCTGCTTGGGTAAAGGGCATTCTGTGCGGATTTACCGCGAAAGTTGGCCAGTTTTGCCAATTTTTCACTGGTTAGCCCAGATGGGTTCGGTTAATGCCGAAGCCATGTTTAATACTTTTAATATGGGTATCGGTTTTGTGATCATTGTCCCATCAGATCTGGCGCAATTGACTATTAATCAACTACAATCCTCTGGGATTAATGCCTACCAAATCGGGGAAGTGATTGCCGGTAAGGGAGAAATTGTTGGGCTTGATTAAAGTTAGTTGAGGCTAAGAAGATTTTGCCATCAATTCCACCCAAAAATCAGGTTGACTGGCTGGGATAGCAGCAGCGTTTCGGCCTATCCCCAACCGAAGTTATATTAAGTTTTGTTACTTAAGTAGTTATACTTAGTCTGCTTCTCGATAGAATTAGGTCAGAACTTCATAAGGCACTTTTTCAGAGAAAAGGAGGTTATAGCCATGCAAGGAACGCCTATCCCCCAACTATTAGGAGACCAGTGGTCTGGGAAAAAAGTGCTGGTGACTGGAGCTTCGGGATTTAAAGGCAGTTGGTTATGTAAAGCACTTTTGGAGCTTGGCACTCAGGTTTATGCTACTATTCCTATTCACAACGTCAGACACCCCCACTCAGCTTACCAACTTTTCGATCTGAGTCAGGATGTGGTTGAAGTTTCATTAGACATATCAGATAGCCAACTTGTTTTTGATGTTATTAACGCAGTGGGGCCAGATATTATTTTTCACCTCGCTGCTAAAGCGCAGGTGCCGGTTGCTCAGCACGATCCTAAACGAGCATTCATGGTCAATACGATGGGTACGATTAACATATTGGAAGCTTGTCGGCAGCTAGAAATTGGAGAAAGAATATTAGTCATTTCCACCGATCATGTATTTGGTGATCGCCAGATTCCCAAAGAGGGTTTTTTGGAAAGTAGCCCAGTCGGTTACGCCGGACCTTACGATACCTCCAAAAGTGCGATGGAGTTAGCTGTCCGGTGCTACCACAAAACTTACTACTCTCAATTGCCAGCTATTGGGATTACAAGAGCATCGAATGTTTTTGGATACGGTGATACTGCACCTAGAAGAATTATTCCCCAATTTATTAACTCCGCCGTCCAAGTACCTCATGAGATTTTCATAAAATATACCCGCAATGGTCGTCAGTTTATTTATATTACTGATATCATTGCCGGTTACATAAGGGCGGCCTCATATCTTAACCAAGATGAACAAAAACTCGAAACATCATCAGGTCCTTCTCTAGAGAGAAAAGAGGAAAAATCTTTGACACCAACTTTTCATTTTGCTTTATCTGATTATGGCAACTATAGCGAAAACGGAGAACCATTCATCAGAGTTAGCAATCTTGCCCGAATGATTCAGTCCATTGTAGCGGATGCCAATTCAGAGTGGTGTAAAGAGATGGGGGTTTGCCATGTTGGGCTTAATCAAGATAGTGCTATTGATTATGCCCCCAATGAGAATCCCTTTCAGGCTATCAACTGTTATGATACCTGCGCCCGTCTCAATTGGAAACCCAAAACATCCCTTGAAGATGGATTGAAAAAAATGGCACAATGGTTTTTTGTTCAGAACAAAAATGATATTTATCAATTGAAAAAATTAATCAAGGAGGAAAGTGAGGTCATTACTAAGTATCTTCTATATTAGAAACGATTGGTTCCCTGCAACAAACAACAGTCTATCTGTCACGCTACGACTAAATTGGGGGGTTATATGGGACAAAAAAAATCTTTCAATATCCTTATAGTTGGCTCAGAAAATGCAAATCTTTTGGGTGCTAAGGTAGGAGGTCTTGGGGATTTTGTTAAAGACTTTTCATCAGAACTGCTAGAACAAGACTGTCAAGTATCTGTTGTTATCCCTTCCTATGGCTTTCTCCATCAATCCCCAAGTTCCCAATTTCTCGGCACTACTACTTTCCAATTCTCTGGAAAGAACGAGGAAGCCCAAGTTTTCCAAGTTGTAGGGGAAAACTCCAATCAGGTCAAGCAACTGGTCATTCATCATCCAGGTTTGGTTTCATTGGATAAAAACGGTCGATACGAAATTTACCATCACGACTTAGATTCAGAACCTTGTCAAACGGATGCTTCAAGGTATGCTCTTTTCTGCATCGCCGTAGCTCAAGGGATTGAACAGGGAATTTTCGGACATCTTGACTGTATCCATCTCAATGACTGGCATTCTGCCTGTCTTCTCATCCTCCGTGCCTATCACCCAAATTACCAAACTCTCCAGAAAATCCGAACGGTATACACTATCAATAATTTGTCCTATCAGGGGGTGCGTCCGTTTGCCGGAGTTGCGTCCTCCTTAGAGACTTGGTATCCAGACTTAGAATACGACCCAGATAAGCTGGCAGATCCAAGATGGTCAGACCACGTTAACCTAATGAAAGCTGGAATTCAGTTGGCTGATGCCATCAGTACGGACTCCCCCTCCTATGCTCAAGAAATCCTCTGCCCTAGTGAAGCGCCTCGTTTTTACGGTGGTGAGGGACTGGAAAAAGAGCTTTTAGTGGCTTTCCAACAAGGTCGGCTCTTTGGAATTTTACTGGGATGTGAGTATCCCGACAAACGGATTATTCCCAAGCTCAATTTTTCCGACTTGATAAGTCTATTAAAAGCAGAAATTATCCAATGGCAGCAAACAGCAAAATATCTTTCCCCTAATTGCTCATTAGCCCATAAACGGTTAACCGAACTAAGCTATCTCTCAGAAAAACCTCCAATAATATTAACCAGCGTGTGTCGGGTTGTAGAGCAAAAACTCTATTTGATGAAGGCATCAGGAAATAAATTTATATCTGGTCTTAGTGGAGTTTTAGAGGGACTTGGAAAACAGGGAATTTACATATTACTTGGTACTGGTGAGACAGAATATGAAAGATTTTTGACTGAAATCACTTCTCAGTTTGACAATTTCGTGTTTCTCAACGGTTTTGGTTCAGAAGATTGTGCGGCAGCCTTATATGCTAATGGCGACTTTTTTCTGATGCCAAGTTCCTATGAACCTTGCGGCATTAGTCAGATGTTAGCTATGCGTGATGGTCAGCCTTGTCTTGTCCATAAAGTTGGTGGATTGAAAGATACAGTTATTGACGGATTTAATGGTTTTGTTTTTGGAGGTGATTCTGTTGAAGAACAAGTAGATAACTTGGTTTTATCTTGTTTAAAAGCGATTGAAGTCAAACTTAATAATCCATCTCAATGGCAAGAAATTTGCCAGCAAGCAGAAAAATCTCGGTTCTTATGGAAAGATACTGTTAGCCAGTACATTACAAAATTGTATGAACATCAGAACGTCGAAAAATACATAAGGAGTTAAAGATCATGTCTAAAGAATATCAAAGTAAAATCAACCAAATATATATGAGGTTATTTAGTGGAACAACTTGGGAATCTACTCTACCAGATATTTATGAACAGGCCGGGAAAGCTTATGCAGAAATCTATGAACTTAATTGTAAAAATGGATACTGGAAAAGATCAGATGGCTTTGACAACACATTGATTTACTACATGGCAGAATGGATAAAAAATAATATTTTAAATAAGTTTATTTCGCTCCGTACTGCAAGAGAATTAGCGGATGAAATGGCAACACAGATTCTTGATTACTATCATACCAAGTACCTAAGTACAGGACAAAAAATATAAGGACTGCAAAAAGCTAAGTACAGGACAAAAGAAGATAAAGGAGAAAAGTCATGTTTACAATTCAAGATACCCAAAAAGATAATTCCTTCGCAGAAGCTCGGAAACAAACTGAAGAATACAAACGCTTGCAAGAAGCTCGGAAACAAACTGAAGAATACAAACGCTTGCAAGAAGTCCGTGAACAAAATATCCCTTGGAAAAAATGGGGTCCCTATTTAAGCGATCGCCAATGGGCAACTGTCCGAGAAGATTATAGTCAGGATGGTAGTGCTTGGAAATATTTTCCTCATGATGATGCCCGTTCTCGTGCCTACCGTTGGGGAGAAGATGGAATATTGGGAATTTCTGATGAGCGTCAGCATCTTTGTTTTGCTATTTCTCTTTGGAATAGTAAAGATACTATTCTTAAAGAGCGATTTTTTGGACTAACAGAAAGCGAAGGAAATCACGGGGAGGATGTCAAGGAATATTACTTCTATTTAGATAATAACCCTACTCATTCTTATATGAAGGCATTGTATAAGTATCCTTATAAATTTCCTTATGATGATCTCGTTAAAGAGAATCAAAAACGAAGAAATGCTAAGTGTAATCCAGGAGAAGAACACCCTGAATATGAGCTAATTGATACTAATTGTTTCGGCGAGGGATACTTTGATGTTGTTGTCGAATATGCCAAGAAGACTCCTGAAGATATTTTGATTAAAATTACTGTTTGGAATCGAGGCTCCAAAGCTCATCCACTACATATTTTACCTACTCTCTGGTTTCGTAACACTTGGTCTTGGTTAGGAGATGCAGAAAGAGAAAAACAAAAACCAAGTTTGCAGAGAGTTTTGGAAAAAACTGGCGATAATATGGTGATTAAGGCTCACCATGGCGAGTTAGGTGATTATTATCTCTATTGTCAAGGAGATACTCCTCTGTTATTTACAGAAAATGAAACTAACAACGAACGCATTTTCCATACTCCTAATGCGAGTCAATATGTTAAGGACGGAATCAACAATTATGTGGTTAATCAAGAGCTAGATAAAGTCAACCCTGAACAGAAAGGAACAAAAGCGGCCGCTCACTATAACCTCACTATTAAAGCTAATAAATCTCGAGTGATATGGTTGCGCTTGACAGATGTTGCGCCAGATCAACTACCTGATGCTAATCCTTTTGGAAGTGATTTTAAGGAGGTTTTTGACAAGCGCAAAGAAGAAACTGACGCATTTTATCAAGCTATTACTCCTACAGATTTTCAAATTTCAGGTGAGGAACGACAAGTTCAACGACAGGCGTTTGCAGGAATGCTATGGAACAAGCAGTTTTATTACTATATAGTTCAAGATTGGCTCAAAGGAGATTGGTCATATCAAGAGAGAAAGTGGCATAAAATATACCCCCCACAAAAAACATCTGAACACATCAGAAATAACAACAACACCCGTAATCAGAAATGGACTCACTTGCACAATGAAGACATAATTTCTATGCCAGATAAATGGGAATATCCTTGGTATGCTGTCTGGGATTCAGCTTTTCATGCTGTTACTTTTGCTTTAATAGACCCAGATTTTGCTAAAGAACAATTATGCCTATTTTTGGAAAAAGGGTATATCCATCCTAATGGACAGTTACCATCTTTTGAATGGGACTTTAGTGAAGGTAATCCACCTGTTCACGCTTGGGGAGCTTGGCAAGTTTATCGAATTGAGAAACGTATGTATGGTTTTTCGGACAAAGATTTCCTAAGAAAGATATTTCACAAGCTGAATAGTAACTTTAATTGGTGGTTAGAAGTTCAAAAAATACCCGAAAATAATCTTTTTAGTGGAGGCTTTTTAGGACTGGATAATATCAGTCTCATAAATCGCAGTCACTTTAAAACTGATGATGTAAAAATTGAACAAGCAGATGGAACAAGCTGGATGGCTATGTTCTGCTTGAATATGCTGAGAATTGCCATAGAGTTAGGAAGTCAAGACCCATCTAGCGAAGAGATAGAAGCTGCCACCATGTTCCTCAAAGAATTCCTTAATATCGCCAATGCTATCAATGATATTACTGAAAAAAATAGAACGCATTTGTGGGATCAGAAGGATGAATTCTATTACGATATTCTCAGTATTGTTCAGGAAAATTTGACCCTAGAGTTTCCCTTGAAGTATCGTTCATTAGTCGGTTTAATTCCCCTATGTGCGATTGATATTTTTGAATCCAAAATTCAGGAATCTCAAAACCAGATAATCGATGCTTTTAAATCTAAGTTCTCTGACCCTAATTCATTGTCCCAATTGTTCTTGCCAGGAACCGACTTTAATTACTTGAGAGGAAAATATGAAAGTTTCTACATCGCAGACAAGCATAATAATGATAACCTGGGGATGTATTTGTCAATTGTTGACTTTGATAAGTTGCAATTAATCGTCAAAAAGCTACTGGATAAACAGGAGTTTTTAAGCGACTATGGTATTCGCAGTCTTTCAAAAATTCACGATCCTAATTCTGAGTTTGGTTCGCCTTACTCGATTCCTTGCTTCATGAAAGATAAGCATAACAGTGTTTTACCTTCCAGAATTCTCTACGAACCAGGAGAAGCAGGTGACTCTCGTGTACATACAGGTAATTCTAATTGGCGCGGTCCAATATGGTTTCCTGTGAATTTTCTAATCATTGATTCGCTTTATAAGTTTCATGATTACATTCATGACTGTCTAGGAGATGAGTTTAAAGTGGAGTTTCCAACTGGAGAACGTGGAAGAAATACTCTTGAACAAGTAGCGGTAGAGATATCCAAACGCTTAATCCGTATTTTCCTGCCTGATGGGTCAGGGAAACGACCAGTTTACGGAGATAACCCAAAACTTCGTGAGCTTTTCAAAACCCCTGATGGCCAGGATTTAATACTGTTCTACGAGTATTTTCACGGAGATACAGGTCAAGGACTGGGAGCAAGCCATCAAACAGGTTGGACAGGACTCGTAGCTAATTTGATCCATAAGGTCGGAGAATATAACCATAACGTCACTTCGGGATAAGGGTGGAAAGAAAAGGCGGGGGCTAGTAAGCTGAAAAATATATAAACTCAGCACCCCCAACCCATCTATGTCTAGTTGAGAAGCTCTTTTCTGTCCTGTCGACGACGGATATTGAGTTTTTTGCTAAACCCAAGCGGAACCAGAAAAATCGTTTAATCCGCCTTCACGACCAGCTTTTATCGCGTAAGCGTTCTAAGTAGTCGTGCAAAATTAATTTCCTAGTAAAGATAGGCAAAAGGCAAGAGGCAAAAGGCAAGAGGGGGTTAGATATGTGTAATTAATTTTGCTTAGGTACTTATTGTCGAGACTATTATTGACCAACTCAAGAACATCTCTAGGATTGAACATTCCCACCACCGCAGTCCTGTTAATTTTTGCGTTAATCTTCTCTGTGGTTTGATTGCTTACTGTCACCAGCCGAAAAAACCCTCCTTGAAGTTAGCTATTTTTGCCTTATATTTCGAGAATAACGGGGGTATGATCGCTAGGTTTTTCTTGTTTTCTGGGTTCTCGATCGATCAGACAATTAACAGCTTTTTCGTATAGCTGAGGAGTTAAATAAAGATGATCGATTCGCCAACCTCGGTTACGAGCAAAACCACCGCTGCGATAATCCCACCAACTATAATGTCCTGCTGCTGAGGTGAATTTTCTAAAGGCATCTTGTAAACCAAGCTCTAAGACCTTTTCTAAAGCTTCTCTTTCTTTAGCTGAAGACATAATATGATTTTCTCTGCCTTTGGGATCATAAATGTCTTTATCTTCTAAGGCAATATTAAAATCACCACAGATACATAATTCTTGGGGTTGAGAATTAATAATTTTATCTAGATATTTCCTAAGAGTTTCTAACCATTTAAGCTTATAAATATACTTGTCACTATCTAGGGAAGAACCGTTAGGAACGTAGAGATTAATAATCCGAATATCGCCGATTACTCCAGTAATTAGCCGTTTCTGTTCGTCCAGTTCTCCTGTTAAATTTTCGCCGATAATCGGACTAAATCCCACAGTGATATCGTCCAGGGGTTTCTGGCTAAAAATCGCCACACCATTATAGGATTTTTGTCCAGAAATATAGAGATGATAACCCAAAGATTCAAAAGCTTCTCTGGGAAAATCTCGATCGATTACCTTGGTTTCTTGCAAGCATAAAACCTCAACGGGATTAAGTTGTAACCAATTAATTACCTGATCTTGTCGGCTGCGAATCGAGTTGACATTCCATGTGGCGATTTTCATAGCTAAAAACCGAGAATTTTTCTCACACTTCCTCAGCAAAACTACTGCGACGCACAAACTCAAAGGGACCGGCGATCGAACCCCAGACTAATTGATCGGTTTCGGGATCTAAACCGCGATCAACGCTAATTAATCCCTGTTCACTAATTTCAAAACTATTATCCAAATAAGTCATTTTATCTTTGCGAAAGACTAAACATTGTTTCCCCGGTTTCACCACCCCTTTAAAGCTGTTACCTGTCCAAGTTACATTCATATCACAACCCGGCATCGGTTCTAATAGTTCTAAGCTGAGATTTTTGAGACGCTGGGGTTCTCTAGAAGCACCAAAAAAGTTAGTTTCCTCTTTAACTTTAAAGTTTTCTAGTTCAATATGGTCATCGACTACCGATAATTTAAATACTCGTAAACGATAGGGAGTATTGAGCATAAAATCGTAGGCCTGCTCTAAAAATAAACTGGTTCCCTTCAGTAATTCATCGGGTAAAGGACGCATACACACGCGAATATGGGCAAAAAAAGGCGGATTAGCAAAAGCTTGTTCTTGATTACTAAAATCCGCCGCCATCCAGCGTGCTAGGGTTTTTATGTCCGTGGAATGAGTCATAATTTTTGATATTTTAACGGCTATCAGCGATCAGCTAGTTAATCGCTCTGATAAATTTTCACTGATTACTGATAACTATGCCCCAATAATTGTTATTGTGCAATTACTTTAATTTCGATATCGGCACTAACTTCGGGATGGAGTTTGACTTGTACTTTATAGACTCCCAATTGACCGATATCGGGAACGGTAATACCACGGCGATCAATTTCTAATTTGGCATTTTCTAGAATAATCGTAGCCACATCTTGACTGGTGACAGTACCGAAAATCGCCTCGTTTTCACCCACCTGTTTAGGGATGGTGTAGGGACTGAGTTTTTCGATCGCAGTTTTTCTGGTTTCCGCTTCTTGTTTTTCAGCGAGGAGACGTTGACGCTCTTTTTCTTTCCTAAATTCTGCCTGTTTCATCGCACCCTTGGTGGCTAAAACGGCCACACCTTGGGGGATAAGGTAATTGCGTGCATAACCGGGGGCCACTTCCACCACATCGCCATTTTCACCTAATTTGCTGACTTTTTGATTGAGGATAACCTGCATTCGTTTCGCCATGATCTTGACCTAAAACAATAGTTCCAAAACCCCTATCATATCATGCAATCGTCAAGTCTTGATCACAAGTTAGTTATTGCCGGCGGCGATTATTTGGGTTAATAGGGGACCGATTGCCTGAAAGGCTGAGGGTAAAACCGCTACGGTGGCGGCTGCGATAATAATTGTCGTGGCTAATCTCAGCACTTTCTCGGAGGCTTTTTCGTAGGTGTCAAATTTATAGTCGAGCTTGTCTAATCTTTGGTCTATTTCCTGAAAGCGTTGCCCCATAGCATCAAAACGTTGGTCTATTTCCTCAAAACGTTGATCTATCGCCTCAAAACGTTGATTTACTGCTATTTGGAAGCTTTTCAGTTCGTTGAGAACATCGGTTAGGGTGGGTTCTTGAGTGGACATGGTGACACCTTCGGGAATTTGATCGCCTAACACAATTATAACCTTAAGTCAAGCTTTTTTGATAAAAATTAACTTTTTTGTCGATAATATTTTGATCTTGTTCCAGTGTTGGAGACAACCAGTATTTCTATTCTAATAAGGTCTCTTTAATTGTTGTTAAAACTTTGCTATCTTTGACCATCCAAGCATGAAACAATACAGGAATGGAAATTTCTTTGCCCACCGGTAAACGGGAACTATGGGCGGGAAATATCATTAAATCGTAGGGAGTCCAGATAATTGTGGTTTTAATTTTATTTAAAATTTGTTGACAATCTTGATTTAAATCCTCTAGAAATTGACTCCCCGGCTGCATTTGTCTAATCCCGTCTAAGGGTAAACTATAAGCAGTTAAAGTGCCTCGATTCGGGGCAGAAATATTTAGGTAACGTTGCACTCTCTCCACTCCTCCCAATCTTTGCAGGTAGTAGCGAGTAATTAATCCTCCCATACTAAACCCAATCAGATCTACTTTCTGCTCTTTAGCAAAGTTTTTCTCGATATAATTGTCCACCTGACTCGCTAAAATTTCTAACTTTTCGTAACCATGATTGGGAATTAGATTAAAACTATGCACCTGCCAACCATGATAGTTTAAATACTCGCTCATCGGTTTAAAAACAGCCGTAGTGTCCAGAAAACCATGCACCAAAACAACGGGATTCATAGATGAGGTTTTATCCTTAAATTCTGAATCTATTCTAACGGATGATCGGGGTAATGAGGAAAAAATTTTTGGGAAGAGCCTATCTACTAGGTACGGCTACCAGCAACTTCTAAGAATTAGGGAAAAAACCAAAAAGTTTAGCGGCACCTCCTAAAATAGCGACCACTAATGCTATCAGAATCCCTCGATTGGTGAATTCCTGATAGGCAACCCTTGCAGTTAATCCCTCGATTTTTGTACTTACTCGTTCATCCAGAGCTTTGATTTCTCCCTTGAGTTCGGCCTGTCCTATTTCTACTTTAGTTAACCGGTCTTCTATCTTGTCAAATCTCTCGTCAATACGTTTTTCCAGAGAGTCGATTTTCTCATCAATACGTTTTTCCAGAGAGTCGATTTTCTCGTCAATACGTTTTTCCAGAGAGTCGATTTTCCCCTCAATCCTTGTCAGGACAGCTTCTAAGGAATAAGTGACAGTTTCGTTAGACATTTCGAGCAACTCCAAAAGTCAAATCTTCAGGGCTAAATGCTGGGGGCTATATCTTACCGAAAAATCAGGAGTCTATGGGAGGACGCGAATTGCCATCATAACAAAATTATAAGTCAAGACTTGAGTTTTTGTCAAGCTTTTTTTGACGGCAATCAATGGCAAGAATTTCGGGGAAATATTTAGCCACCGATGCCTAACCGTCCCGCTAAACTAGGGCTTAAAGGAATCAGAGTCGCTAACATTAAAAAGAGCAGTAATAAACCCCAACCAGCGCGGGTGTCATCGGGTTCTGTTAACTCGTTTAAACTAGGTCTTTCCAACTCTCTTTGTAAAAAAGCGACTAAAATTGTCCAATAGAGAGGAATGGGATTGCTAGAATTAACTAAGGAAATAATGCCCAAAATAACCAAAGTGGCCACAGTGGTACGGCGGGCAATTTTGCGACCATAAATAGCCTGAACAATTCTGCCACCATCTAACTGTCCAGCGGGCAGTAAATTAAGAGCAGTAATCACCAATCCTAACCAACCGATAACAGTTAAAGGATGCACGGAGATAACGGCATTTTGTAACTCGTCGCCTAAAACTATCCGCGCTAAAAAACTCACTAAAATTGAACTTTGGAAAAAGGTACTAGGGATTTGAAAAAGGCTGGCAGAATTAGATAAAGTCAGTCCAACAATTAACAAGATTAAAGAAACCAAACCTCCCAAAGCAGGACCAGCGAAAGCTATATCAAATAGGACACTGCGGTTAGGTAATAAAGATTCAAAACGAGTAATCGCCCCAAAAGAACCAATCTGCCAAGTGGGAAGAAAATAGGGTAAGCTGAGACGAACATTATGGCGTTTAGCGATAATTAGATGACCGATTTCGTGGGCAATTAATACCGACCATAAACCCAAACTCAGGGGAATTGCTTCTCGATATCTCTGCCAATTACTAAACAAATCAAAACCCAATAAAATTCCAGCCGCTTCTAAGCTGGTGACAATGGTAGCTACTAACAAAACTAAAGAAAGATTTTTTTGAGCAAGAGTTGCAGGACTAGGATCATTAGTTTTGGGAAGGATAATTACCACCGGTTTTTCCTCGGTTCCTTCCACCAGAAATAAACGATATTTATCACCAAAATGATTACTTAATTTCTGAGTTAAGCGCGAGTGAACACTATCCGGTTCTCCCCGTAAATTGCCTTTAAAAATTGCCCCTTCCTGAAAAGAGATAGTTTCGGTGGCAAAAAAAGTATCTATCCCAAAAATACTCTGAATAACCTTTAGATCATGTTCGGAAATTGGCATCACACCAGGCACAATTGCTGTCACCGCTGCTGGGGTTTCTAGGGGAGTAACAGACTGGCTAACTGCCTGGTTAACTTTTGGTTCAATTATCTGATTGGTTTTCAGTAAGCGTAAACGGTTGCCTAAATAAATATAGATAATGGTGGAAGCAACCAGTAAAAAAAGAATTAACGCTAGATTGAGTTCAATTCCGGCTGCAAATAGCCCGAAAAAAATTAACCAAGGAGCGATTAGTACCAAGGATTGTAACCAAGCTAAAATTCCCAGTTGGCCGTAGGGTTTAGACCGATAAAAACTCCAAGTCAAGACAGCACCAGCGACGAGGAAAATAACAGCGATTGCAGCAATTTCCGAAGAAATATTAACCATAGGAAAGTCAAAATCAATAGGTTTTTATCAATCAATTTGATTATAAGCTTGCAGGGCAGCCCGTAATTGACCCCGATGCTTTTGTAACAATTCTTGTCCTGCGGCCGCCGAAAGTCCCGTTTTCTGCATTAACAAAGCCAGTTTAACCCGGCGGCCACTTTTTTCCAGTAAAATTGCCGCTTCCTCGCGACTAACATCGCTAAGGTGGCAGATAATCCGCAGGGCGCGGTCATGGAGTTTATGATTAGTAACAGCCACATCGACCATCTGGTTGCCGTAAACCTTGCCTAACATTACCATTGTCCCTGTGGAAAGGATATTTAAAGCCATTTTCGTCACCGTTCCCGCTTTCAGACGGGTGGAGCCAGCCAAAAGTTCTGGTCCGGTCAATAAGCGGATATCCACATCCACAGGAATCTCCACCTGTTCGGCGGGGACACAACTAATGGCAATCGTCGTCGCACCCCGCTGTTTTGCCGCCTTTAAAGCCCCGTGAACGTAGGGGGTTGTACCTCCGGCGGTAATTCCCACTACCACGTCTAATTCGTGAATTTCTCGCTGGGCAATAATCGCCGCCCCATCTTCTGCTTTATCCTCCAAATCTTCGGAACTACGCACCAGTGCCGCCGCTCCACCGGCAATAATTCCCTGTACCAATTCCGGGGGAGTGCAGAAGGTGGGAGGACATTCGGCTGCGTCCAAAACCCCCAGCCTGCCACTGGTTCCCGCCCCAATGTAAAAGAGCCTACCACCTTTAGCCAGAGCTTGACTGGTTAGGGAAATCGCTAGGGCTAATTCTTGCTGGGCCATGGCGATCGCTTTTAGGGTTTGGGCATCCTCCTGATTGAAGAGATCCACCAATTCGAGCGGGTTTAATTGGTCTAAATTTAGGCTGTTTGGGTTAATTTGTTCGGTTAACAGGTGTCCTCTGCTTTCCCACTGTTCCATAACGGTTTAATTGAGTTTTTCGTAAGATTATTTTCAGTATATAGCGAATCGGCGGGCTAAAGGCTTGACAACTGCCCCCCGAATGTTAGATGATAGTAAATTGTGTCAATTCCTGCTCGGATCAGGTAAGGACATTAGCACAAAAGCTGGAAATTTTTTCAGCTACCTGTACGGCAAAACGAACGCAGAAAATTCATGAGTTACGCAATTATTGAGACCGGTGGCAAACAGATTCGGGTGGAACCTGGTCGCTATTACGATATCGAACTTCTTCCCGTTGATGAACAAAGTACCCATACCATCGACAAAGTGCTATTAATCCATGATGAGGATGATATTAGCATCGGTCAGCCCTTTATCGAAGGGGCCACCGTCGAAGGGACTGTCATACAACATCGTCGGGGCAAAAAAGTTATTGTCTATAAAATGCGCCCGAAAAAGAAAACCCGTAAAAAACGCGGTCATCGTCAAGAAATTACCCGTTTTATGATTGATTCAATCAATTATAACGGTAAGACCCTAACTGCCACTACTGCTACCTCCGGCGCTGAAGTTGTGGAAGATAGTAGCGACGAAGAAGAATAACTTTTAGAATCAAAAAAGCATTTGGAGAGAAATTATGGCTCATAAGAAAGGTACGGGTAGTACCCGCAACGGACGCGATTCTCGTTCCCAGAGACTAGGCGTTAAGCGCTACGGTGGTCAAGTGGTAAAATCGGGAAATATTCTCATCCGTCAACGGGGTACTAAAGTTCACCCTGGTAAAAATGTTGGTCGTGGTGGCGATGATACTTTATTCGCTTTAATTGATGGTGTGGTTAAATTTGAATACAAGGATAAAAGTCGCCGTCAAGTTAGCGTTTATCCTGCTGAAGTTAGCGCTAGTTAATCCCATCAACCCTGATTAATTTTTTCCCTGTAACCTCCTAATTAATACTAGGGGGTTTTTCAGATAATTTATCTAGCAATTATAGCAGTTATCCGAGGAAATCGGAGAGCTTTTTTTCAGTGAGTAGTAAACAGTAATCAGTGAACTGAAAACCCACATCTGATAACTGATCACCGCTCACTGATTAAGCTGTAGCCTCTAAAAATACGCCTAAATTGCGAAATTTTTGATAACGAGATTCGCGCCGTTGTTGGGGTGTTAACACAGATAAAGCCTCTAAATTGTCACTAATAGCGGCTTTTAAATTGGCTGCCGCTTTAATCGGATCAGCATGGGCCCCTCTGGAGGGTTCAGGAACGATCTGATCGATAATATTTAACTCTTTTAAATCTTTTGAGGTAATTTTGAGGGCCACTGCTGCTTTATCAGATTTTTTGGCATCTTTCCAGAGAATAGCTGCACAAGCTTCGGGAGTCGCCACGGTATAGACAGAATGCTCTAACATTAATAAGCGATCGCCGACACCAATGCCCAAAGCACCGCCGGAACCCCCTTCGCCAATAACAGTACAAATGATCGGCACATCTAAACGGAACATTTCCCGGAGGTTATAGGCGATCGCTTCTCCCTGACCTAATTTTTCCGCTTCTACCCCCGCCCAGGCGCCGGGGGTGTCAATAAAGGTTAAAATTGGCTGATTAAACTGATGAGCGTGTTCCATTAAACGCATGGCTTTACGATAACCACCGGGGGCAGCCATGCCGAAATTTCTAGCCACATTATCCTTAGTGTCCCGGCCTTTTTGATGCCCGATAATCACCACGGGACGACCGTTAAAACGGGCAACACCACCCACAAGAGCGGGATCGTCGTAACCACCGCGATCCCCGTGTAACTCGAACCATTCATCGGTGATGGCTTGAATATAGTCTAGGGTACTGGGGCGCCGGGGATGACGGGCTAATTGTAGCCGTTGGGAAGGGGTGAGATTGCTAAAAATTTCACGCCGTAATTGATTAGCTCGTTCGTCTAGTTGACTAATTTGTTCCGAGACATCTACGCTATTTTCTTGGGCTAATTCTTTAATCTGTTCGATGCGGGATTCTAATTCGTAGAGGGGTTTTTCAAAATCTAGGAGAAAAATCTTTTTCTCGGTAGTCTCGTTTTTGGTCATAGGTTAGTGGCTAGAAGTTTACTGTTCGCTAAGTAGGTAGGCGTTAAAAATTATCAAATACCCCCCTTATCAAGGGGGGATTAAGGGGTACTAAGGGGGGATCGGCACCCCCCTTATCAAGGGGGGCAGGGGGGATCAGAGGCAAAATCTATCTTCAATTTAATTATAACTACTTACTTAATCTTTTCTAGCTTACCGTTTTTCAGCGATCGATTATCGACAGCTTCGGGATGACTGGGAGATAATTTCAGGTTATCGATCGAATTTTGTCAATTGTTGTATAATAATGGATCGTGCCTTTTTCACCCCAAGGAGGATTAGTTATGGCAGGAAGTGAACTAAAAGCGGATCTATGGGTTAACGAATATATTACCCCCTGGGACATTTATAGTCATGGGGTTTCGCGGATTTTAGCCTACAAAAAAACCGCTTTTCAGGAGATGTATATTGTTGAGTCGGGGGCCTATGGAAAAGCCTTGGTACTGGATGGGAAATGGCAATCTTGTACGGGGGATGAATTTATTTATCATGAAGCATTAGTGCAACCGGCAATGATTGCCCACCAAGAAGCAAAATCTGCTTTAATTCTGGGAGGTGGTGAAGGTGCGACAACGCGGGAGTTATTGCGTTGGAAAACAATCGAAAAAGTGATGATGATTGATATCGATGGGGATGTGGTGGCAGCCTGTAAGGAACATCTTCCCGAAATGCACCAAGGCACTTTTGATGATCCTCGTTTTGAGTTAGTTGTGGCCGATGCTTTAGAAGTTTTAGACACCACTAACGATCAATGGGATATTATTATTTCTGATCTGGTTGATCCTATCGGAGAGGGTCCTTCTTTCCCCCTATTCACGAAAGAATACTTTGAAAAACTACAAAGAGTTTTGGCCGAAAATGGCATTGTGGTTGTCCAATCTGGCCCGGTTTCTCCTCCTTCGGTGATGTATCATGCGCGTTTGGTGAATACTTTAAAAGCAGTTTTTCCCTACGTTCATTCCTATTGCGCTCCTACTCCTAGTTATGGTTCCCCTTGGGGTTTTACTCTCTGTGCTAATCATCCTTTAAATACTCGTCCCGATCCCGATGTGGTGGATGAATTAATCACTGACACAACTACGGGAGGATTACGTTTAATTGATGGTATGACTTTACTAGGAATGTTACAAACTCCTCTCTATATTCGTCAAGCTATCGCACAAAATACGGAAGTTTATACCCTAGCAAAACCCCCGAAATTCTTCGGTCAAGGAGTAATCAGTAATCAGTAATCAGTAATCAGTTATCAGTTATCAGTAAATAACGGTTATAATTAGAAATCGATCGAGTCTTCGTGATTGAGAATTGTTTGCAGAATTTCTAGGGGAACAGTGGCAAAGTATTGCTGGAGAAAGTTTTCTAGGGCCACCGCTTCCAAAAATTGCTCAATCCTATTAATTTTTACCTCATGATTGACTAATTCAAAGGATAAATTTTCTTGATTTTCCTTGACTTTAAAGCCATTTTCTGCTAGGGACATTAATCCTAATTCTAGGGTATGATAACTTAGGTTTAAGCGGTTTTGTAATTGTTGACGGGAAATACTGGTTTTAGTTCTAGCTAAATATTTCCCAATCCCCACAAGGTTTATCCATCTGGTGTGAGCGGATTTTTTTAAAGGACTAGCATAGGCAAGAACTAACTTTTTATCACATAAAATTGCCTGTTGATATTCCCTAGAAAGTTTTGTCCAATCCCGGGGACATTCCCAGAGAAAAAGGGGATTTAATTGGTTAACTTCTTGATTAATTTCTCGATTACGATTGTCGATTAAAAAATCTTTTTTATTGCCATAGCTTAAGGATTCTTGTTGATAAAGTTGCAGAGCAATTAAGCGCACTTCATAGCGATTCTTGTAGGTATTAAAATCTAATTCAACTACGGCATCATAACGGGTATCGGCAGCAATTTCGTCTCTCTGATGACCCCACCACATACCGGGGAATCCCTGCTCGATTGAACTATCCCAGATCTCAAAAGTTGTCCTGGAATAAGCGATTTTTTTGCCTTTGAAATCCTCAAGATTTTTATGCCAAAGATTGTGAAAATAACAATTTTGGATTAATAGCTTCGGTGTCGAATTACCCATCCCGCAGGGTTCCAATAATTTTAATTCTCGAAATAGACTTTTTCCCAATTGGGAAACCGTCACCACTGCATCCATTTCTATCTGGGAAGAAAGGGAAGTTAAATCAATTCCTGTGCGTCGCAACTGTTGATTAATTCCCTCAATAAATAGGGGTAAATTTTCTATAGTTAAACTTAAACCGGCGGCCAAAGGATGACCACCAAAACGATGTAAAAGATGGGATTGAGAGGATACTAATTGATAGAGATCGATCTCACGAATTGACCGAGCGGAACCCTTAGCAAAAGGTGGTTCACTGGTACTTAATAAAATTGTCGGCCGCTGGTATTCTTGGGCGATTTGTCCCGCAACTAATCCTAAAATTCCCGCCAGCCATTGGGGATCATCTAAAATAATTACATTAGTAGTGGAAAGATCAATTCTCTCTAGTTTTTTCCGAACTTGTTTAATAATATCCCGTTGGATTTCTTGGCGACGAATGTTGGCTAATTCCGCTTGTTCAGCTAATTCGTGACAACGCTTTTCATCTTCACTGGTGAGTAATTCCACACAAAATCTAGCATCGCCATAAATGCGACTGACGGCATTAATGCGCGGTCCAATACCGAAGGATATATCCATCGGTCTGTCTCCGGTTTTGTTACATAAATCGAGTAATTTTTTAACTCCCAAACGTTGAGTATTTTGCAGTTTTTGAAGACCTTTTTGGGCTAAATAACGACATTCTCCCGTCAATTTGACTAAATCGGCAATTAAACCAATCGCAACTAAATCCAGTAAATTTTCTAGGGGTTTTCTGGGAATATCTGCTAGGGTTAAATACATCGCTTCCACTAATTTATAAGCAACGGCAACCCCAGAAAGATGATAGAAAGGATGGGTTTCCACAAAGTAGCGGGGATTAATCAGGGCAATCACCTCGGGGCGCTCGTCGGGTAGGGTATGATGATCGGTGATGATAATATCGATGCCTAAACCGTTTGCATAGTCAATTTCAGCGATATTTGTGCTTCCCGTGTCACAGGTGACGATTAAACGGGTTCCTTGATGCGCTAGTTTCTCGATACCGGGACAATTGAGGCCGTGGGATTCTTTTTGGCGATCGGGTATGTAATAATCTAACTGTTGATAGGGTGGGAAAAACTGTCCCAATCCTTCCCAGAGAACACTGGTAGCGGTGACACCATCGGCATCAAAATCACCCCAAATAGTCACTTTTTCACCTTTATTTAGGGCTTTTTCCAGTCTTTTGACGGCGAAGTTCATTTCTTGCCCAAAATCAAAGGGGGTTTTTGACTGATAAGCTTTCTCATCCAGAAACGTCCGCAGAGTCGCCCCATCTTGGACACCGCGATGCCATAATATTTGTGCCACGACGCTGCCATCCGACTCTGGGGTGTAGTCTTGGACTATTTTTAAAAACTCTTGGGGAAGAGCTACCGATGGGGGAATTTGCCAGTTAGACACGGGATATCAAGGAAAAAGTAAAAAGGGAAAAAGGTGGCAGTTTTTGTGATTTTCCCTATCTCCATTTAGGGCTTGCTGAACAAATGTGAAATGTAGGCAAGGTAAGGGTTTTGTGGCTTTTCTCGCGAAACAGGTGCAAGATTTTGAGAGAATCGTGCTTCAAAACCTTGCGTCTTCATCAGCCCGTGTCCTGTAGGGGCGAAGCATTCGGACAATAACCTATCGGTGAAACCGTAGATTTTCTATCCGAATGCTTCGCCCGTACTTTTTCAGCAAACCCCATTTAGCCACCACTAACGGGGGGAATTAAAACTATCTCATCGCCATTGTCGAGGATTTTCTCTCCCGAAACAAACTGAAGATTAACTCCAAAACGAGTAACATCGCGCCATCTTTCTAATTGAGGATAGGGGGCTATAATATAGTTTAACACTTCTGTAACGGAAGTGTGGGCAGGAAATTCGAGGTTTAATTGTGAAGTTTGATAGACTTCTTGATAAATAGCAAATAGTTTTACTGTGATCGTAATTTTTTCCATATTTACATCAATATTTTTCCTAGGATAATAACATCAATTGGGAACCCTGTTCGGTTTTGCGGACTTCGATGCGATGTTGAAAAGCTTCCTTAAATTGGGGCATATGAGTTACAGTCAAAATACAGGCAAAATCGGCGGATATAGCGTTAATTGCCGCGATTAAGCGCTCGCATCCTTCCGCATCCTGAGTTCCGAATCCTTCGTCAACAATGAGCATTTGTAGGGCTGTTCCGGCTCTTTGTGCCAATAATCTCGCTAAAGCTAATCGAATCGAGAAATTAATCCGAAAAGCTTCTCCTCCTGAATAGGTTTCGTAGGGACGAGATCCCCGGGTATCGCCAATAATAATGTCTAAAGTATCGATTGACTTTTGTTGCTGTTTCTTCGTACCTTTACCGCTTTTTTGGGTTAAAAAATGCACATGAAATTGATTACCGGTTAAGCGAGCTAAAATATGATTAGTTTGTGCTTCTAACTCCGGTAAAACATTCTCAATCATCAGAGTTTGTAAACCATTTTTGCCGAAAGCTAGGGCTAACTCTTTATGGACTCTATATTGTTTTTTAACTTTAGCTAAATCGCTTTCTTTTTCTGTCAGTTGTTTACCTAACGTTTCCAGTTGATGTAACTTCTCCTCAACCCGACCTTTTTGGGAGAGCAATCCATCAATTATCTGTCTTCGCTGTTGAATATTAGTCGATAAAGCAGCGATTTCTTGGCGATAGTCAGTCAAAGTGCCAATCTTTTGACTAATATTTGCTAACTCCTGATTTATCTTCTGGCGATCCTCATTTCGCAGCTGTAATCTTTGCTTAATGTCATCGATTTTAGCAGCTATTTCTGGATAATTTTTTTCTGCTTGTTGCCAATCTTGATACTGTAATCTTACCCCCTGTAATTGTCGGATCAGATTTTGAATATTCTGATGTTCACTGCGATCATAATTTAAGTTTTGAATAAGCTTTTCTAGGCGTTCAATTTCCTGTTTAAGTGGGGAATTTTGACCTAGTTCTTGCTTCTCTTGTTCTAGTCTAGCTAATTGATTAATCAAATTAGGTTTCTCAGCATTGATATTAGCTAAACGACGGTTTGCTTGCTTAAGTTCTGATTCTTGAATTTCTGCCCAACGCCATCTTTTTTCTTCTCCTCTGACTAAAGCATGGCTTTGTTCATCATAATTTAATAAGGCAATTTCTTGATTGACAATTTGCAATTCTTGCTGTAATTCTAGGGCATAATTGCCACTACTTAAAAGTGCCTCTAACTCCCCAAGTATTTCCTCGGTTTTCTCTAGTTCTATTTCCTTTTCTTCAATGGTTTCTAACTTGACTTCCAACTGCACATATTTTTGTTGTAGATTCGATCTTACTGGCAATTCTTGTTTAATTTGGGCTAATTCCTCGCGTAAACGTTTTAAATCTCGATCGCAGTCTGCCATCCGTTCCTGTAGGGACCAGATTTGCTCTTGAATTTGTTCTTGATGTTGATGGGTTTTCCTGATTACCTGATGACGGTGATGACTGTCTAAATTCTGTTCACACAAAGGACAAACCGAATCGGGAATATTCAACTTTTCCAATTTATCAGTTAACTCTAAAAGTTGTTCTTCATATCTTTTCTGTTGCTCCAATAAACTTTTTTTATCCACCTGTTTAACGGTTTCCTTTTCTTCCACTCTTTCACAATAGGTTTGTTTTTTATCTAATTCCTTAATTCGTTTGGCTAAATTGAGAGCTTCCTCTCTTAGTAGAGGAATACGAGCGATTTCTGTCTCTAATTGTTGCCGATTTCTTTGCAGTTGTTCCCGACGAGCATTAATCCTGGCTTTTTCCCGTTCCAACTGCATATTTAGATCAGCTTTTCGGCTATTTAAAGGAGCATATTTTAAAGCTAATCTATCCAATTCCTGAAGACGTTGACGATGATAATTTAACTTCTCTAATCCTGCTTGAATATCCCCCGCTTGCTCGATAATTTTTTGAGTTTCTTGTTCCTGTCTTCGCAATTCTTCTAAACGAGCGCTCGTTTGTTGGATGGGAAGGGTAAATTCGTTAATTTTTTGCTGTAATTTCTGTTCTAATTGTTGTTTATCATACTGGGCCTGTTGCCAAGCTTGCAATTGACTTGACAAACTGGTCTCTTTCTGGTCTAAATTGATTAGGCGCTCGTGTGCGGTGATAATGTCATTTTTGCGGTGAAGAATAGTCCTTATTTGATTTAATTGATTATCTAGACTAACTTTTTCCCGGTCTAATCTCTCGATTTCTGCTAATAAAGCTCGCTCCTGTTCTCTTTGCCACTGCAGCTGTTTTTCCCAATTCTGACGCTGATTTTCTTCCCCTTGTAGTTGCTGTAAACGCCGATTATTTACCTCTTGTTCTTGATTAATTTGGTTAATTTGGGTGCTTAACTCTTGCAGGTGTTCCCGATAGGAATTTTTCTCCTGAAGACGGAGTTTGATAGTTTCTACTTGCTGCTCGATTTGGAGGGACTGTCCATCAAATTGTTTCGATATATCCTTAGCTTTATTCGCTAAAATTTCATAGCGATCGAGTTGTAATAATTCTGCTAAAATCTGTTTACGACCACTAGGAGGCTGTTTCATAAATTCGTCCGCTTGTCCCTGTCGTAAATAAGCAGAATTAATGAAAGTTTTATGGTCTATTTTTAGATAAGTATTAATCTGTGCTTGGGTATCTTTAATACTTTTACCCGATAAAGGACGAAAACTTTGATCATTAATCACCTGAAAATCTAAACCAGAAGCTTTTCCCCCCCGGTGACGACTACGGATAATTTTATAGATTTCTCCCCCATAACTAAACTCGAAATCTACCCGCGCATAATCGCTGCCCGCATGAATCACATCATCAGCAATTGAGACGCGACTTTCTCCCCAAATTGCCCAAGTAATTGCTTCCAGTAAAGAGGATTTTCCCGCACCATTGGCACCACAAATACAGGCAGTATGTAATCCGCGAAAATCTAGCACTGCCTCGCGATAACTGAGAAAATTTTTCAGGGTTAATTGTAGGGGAATCATAAGCTGGGAGAAATTATGAATTATGAAGTGGGGAGAGGGGGAGAAAGGAGAGGGGGAGAATGCAGTACAGCTTAGAAATTAATTAGAGGATAAAAAACCGGGGAAAAGATAGCTTCAGCGCAATACCTATCGGTGAATCTATTCGGTATCAATAACTCTCTCCTGCAATAACCTCTAATCAAAGCTTAACTGAAATCCAGCCGGGGACAAATGCGCTTTTTGGGTTCTCCGAAATTCTCCTCACTATTATCATAACCTAGTCACTGTTCACAGATAAGGGACTTGCGCTTTGATAGTGTACCATTTAGGGATTGTCTGATTCAGTTTTCTGGTTTGTCTTATGCAACGTACAGGGTTATAAGGAATGAAACTCTTATATATAAAGACATTTGGCGATTTTTGTTAATTGTTTTCGATCTAGAGCGAACTAATCAATTAAATCTTTTGCCAGATAAGGATTTAGTCGATTTATGCCCCCCTATCGAACCATACTAAGTAACGAAGAACTGGAAATATTGAGGATTCGCTATCAGTTGGGAGGGGAGGGGAAACGGCGAAGTTTCTGGATTCCAGTCCCCATAATGAAACCCATCCTCAACACCCTCCCCCTCCTAATAGCGTTCGCCGTCCTCATCTACCTGATAGGTAATGTTCTATTAGGGATTAAGGAAGTCTTGCGGCTGAATGATGATGATATTAGGAAGGGGAAGAAAGTCATGAGGATTAAAGGTTAATAAATGGGTGATATTATGAGCTTTCATAACGGCCAGAAGCCTAATATCGTGAGTCCTTTTTCCCTTGATGTTATAGTCAGTGACTAATTGAAACCAAAGGGTAAATATCTCTGGCGTTTCTTCAAGGACAGTGAATCTGTTCAGAAATTGATTGATTTGATTTTTAGTTCTTTCAGGAGTCCAGCCTAACCCATTAACCCCAGTAGGACGGGTGGCAACTACCCAAAACTCAATAATAATTTGTGAGGTCAAGCAGCATTTATGTCCTTGATCTATTAAGATATAGGTCGCATCTCTTGCTAAGGCATAATTAGCGGAAATTCTGTCCACTCAGCCTCAGTAAAATATTGGTATCAAATAGATATTTAGCCATTAGTCATAGATAGTTTCACGCCCTAAGGCTTTATCGGGTAATCCGGGGGTATGCTTGGGTTGACTTTCCAGAAATTTTAGCCAATCTTCTGCTTTTTCGTGGGAGGTCATCTCTTCAATTTTTGGCGAAGTTCTCTGAGTTAGAAATTGGCTGAAGTTTAAGACTTCTTGTTGTTTTTCTAAAGGAAGTTTTCGCAAGTTTTCGATAACGGCTTGTTCAATATTCATTGAAATTCAGCTTGTCGATCAATCGGCGTACTAAAAAGCATCAATGTCTTCAATACCTGTCCTTTACCCATTATATCACCCCCCCGCTCTGGCACTGACCAAATCCCCCCACTTGGCTGCGATATTATTCCTACGCAAGTACCTAACTGCTTAGGGTCCCTCGATTTGCTACTCTAAAGGAAAGATAACCGATTCTTCAAACCAAATCTATGAGCATTCCCGAAATTAGCGTCCATGAACTCGCTCTCCGTTTAGCCGATCATGATCCTAATTTACAACTTATTGATGTGCGCGAACCGGAGGAAGTTGCGATCGCATCTGTGGCCAGTTTTACCATTTTACCCTTGAGTCAATACCAAGAATGGTCGCCCACTATTGCCAGCCAATTCAACCCCCAAGCGGAAACCCTCGTCATCTGTCACCATGGCATGAGATCCCTACAGATGTGCCAATGGCTACAAAGTCAGGGTTTTACTAATGTTAAAAATATTAACGGTGGCATCGATGCTTATTCCCTCCTCGTCGATCCTAATATTCCCCGTTACTAATTTTCATGGCCCCATCGGGAAAAGAGCGGGGTAAACTATCCCCTTTCTCCCCACGGAGGACTGACTACTGATAACTGAATAAGCGTTATACTGTCTAAAAAAATGTTATAAATCTTTTCTTAAGATTATCCCCCTATGTCCGCTAGAACTCATCTCAGCGATCGCTATCAACATATCTTAAAGGCGACAATCCAACATTATATCGCCACAGCCGAACCAGTTGGCTCGAAAACTCTGCTAGAGGAGTACAAGTTTACGGTTAGTTCCGCCACGATTCGCAATGCTCTCGGTAAACTGGAAAAAGAAGGCCTACTCTATCAACCCCACACTTCCTCCGGACGCATTCCCTCCGATTGGGGCTATCGTCTCTACGTCGATGAGTTAATGACTCTCGATGACCGTATCGGCGAAAAAATCGGCTATTATCTGCATCAAAACGCTAAATCTCCGGCTTGGAGTCTCGAAAGTCTGCTGCAACGGGCCACCCAATTTTTAGCCAGTTTAAGCGGTTATATCGCTATCGTTACCCTTCCCCACACCCTCACTAATACCCTGCGTCATCTGCAATTAATCCCCGTCTCGGACCAGCAGATCATGTTAATTATTGTTACAGATAGTTTACAAACACGCTCGGTTATGATAGAGATTCCTGAGTCTATGGCAACGGACAAGGGGGATGGATTAGCAGAAGAATTACAAATCCTCTCTAATTTTCTGGGGGAAAAATTAAAAGGTTATTGCTTGGCAGATTTAATTAACCTCGATTGGCAGCAAATCGAGCGAGAATTTACCCGTTATACCCATTTTCTCCGACAATTAAGCCAAGAAATCAGCGCTAGTCTCCAATCCACTGCTACCCCAGAGATTATCGTCCATGGTGTCGCTGAAGTCATTCGACAGCCAGAATTCGCCCAATGGCAACAAGTACAAATGTTACTGCATCTATTGGAAGCAGAACAGGATCGCCTTTTACCCCTGATTTTACAAAGACCAGAACTGGAAAAATCAGCTAAAAAAGTCAAAATCAGCATTGGTTCCGAAAATACTCTGGAATCCATGCGCCCTTGTACTCTTATCTCCGCTTTTTATAAACAGGGAGATACTCCCGTCGGTAGTGTCGGCATTATTGGACCGACGCGAATGTTATACGAAAATACCATTCCCCTAGTGGAATCCACCGCTAACTATCTCAGCGAGGCTATAAGTAAGTAGATATCCCCCGCAAAGGTTCGGGAATAGGACAATCGACAGTAAACTCTAAAATTGTCTCACCATCCCCCAAATAGCCAGAATTGGCAAAACAGAGCAACATCCGCACCAGTGCCACCCACACCTCTGCATCGAACTCCCAATCCTGTCCCCGACGCGCTCCACAGGCGATCGATTTTAGCGCCCAAAAATAACTATTTCTCACCACTGAACCGCCTTTTTTATAAACCGGCACATCTTCATGGTGAATATAAACAATATCATCTTTAGCGATCGCTCTCATCGGTGGCTAGGAAAGTTACAGAAATTTTCAGCTTACCGTCTGGAGAATAACACCCTATAGGAAATTTTGGGTGCATCCCCCGCACCCCTGCCATTTTTAATAACTTCTGTTGATCACCACAAATAGGAAATGTCGTCTTTCTAGTTGAGGCACAAAAAGCTATAATTCTACCTTAAACCCTCGTTTTTTATCCCTAGAGCGATCGAGTTTTCCTGATTATTATTCAGCTATGACCACCGATACTATCACCACTCCCTCACCCAAAAAACTCTGGTTAGCAGCCCTTAAACCACCAATGTATAGTGTGGCGATTATACCGATTATTTTGGGAACAGCGATCGCTTATCAGGAAACAGGTCGATTTTCTCCCCCAATTTTTGTCACTTTTATCCTCTCAGCTATTTTAATTCTCGCTTGGTTAAATCTCAGTAATGATGTTTTTGATGCCGATACCGGGATCGATGTTAATAAAGCCCATTCGATCGTTAATTTAACCGGCAATAAATCTTTAATTTTCTGGCTGAGTAATCTTTTTCTCTTATTAGGCATCGCTGGCATTTTTGCTATTAGTTATTGGCGAGGCGATTGGGTGATCCTAGAATTAATCGCCCTCTGCTGTTTTTTGGGCTATACCTATCAAGGACCTCCCTTCCGTCTCGGTTATCAAGGATTAGGTGAAATTATCTGTTTCTTTACTTTTGGACCCTTGGCGATTGCGGCTGCCTACTATTCCCAAGTTGGCGCTTTTTCTCTCTCTAGTCTAGCGGCTTCAATTATTATCGGGATTACCACTTCTATCATCCTTTTTTGTTCCCATTTCCATCAAGTTGCCGATGATCTCAAAGCGGGTAAAAAATCACCTATTGCTCGTTTAGGTACTTTAAAAGGTTCTAGAGTTTTAACCTTAGTGACGGTTCTTGTTTACGTTTTAACGGTAGTTTTTGTGCTGCTGCAGGTTTATCCTCCTCTCACCCTCTTAATCTTCCTTAGTCTCCCTTTCGCTTGGCAATTAGTCCACCACGTTAACCAAAATCATGACCAACCTCAGCTAGTCAGTAACTGCAAGTTTATAGCGGTTAATCTCCACTTTTTTAGTGGCATTCTCTTCTCCCTTGGCTATTTCCTTGCTTCCCGTTGATCAACCCGATTTTTTTTCTTAAACCCCTTTATCAGTTATCAGTTATCAGATTTGAGTTCTAAGTATGCAGTATGTATTAAGTGGGAAGTATTAAATACGGCGGATTCAGGCTTAGTCTGGTACATCTTCCAGTTTCCTACTGTCTTTTTACTGATTACTGTTTACTGATCACTGATGACTGTACCCGATCGAGTTTGCACTGATTAACGGAAAAGTGACAGAATAGGGGGATAGATCGCCACAAATAAAGGTTAGCATGAGTGAACAGCCCCTCGGATCGGTTATTCAAGGTTCCCTGAGTGAAGGTTTAGAAATCCGTCTTTATCCCGATATTTCGGTAGAAGATATGCGCGTCGGTAAATTTTTAGTGGTGCAAGGCACTCGCTCGCGTTTTTTCTGTCTCCTCACCGATGTCTCCCTGGGTAACTCCAGTCCCCGGATTATCGCTAACCCTCCCCATCCCGATGATAGTTTTATGCGCGATGTTTTGGCGGGTAGCGGCACTTATGGTACTATTGAACTATCTCCTATGCTCATGTTTACCCCGACTGGAGGTAATTCCTCGGCAGTTTCCGACACTTCTTTAGGCTCTTTTCAACCCCAAACTAGCGCCGATTTAGAATTACTACCAGTTAAAACTATTCCCGCGCATTTTAGCCAAGTTTATGAAGCTTGTGAACAGGATTTTCGCATGGTTTTCGGTTGGGAAGATGATCCCACCAGAAAGAATTTTGCTATTGGTCAACCCCTTGACATGGACGTGCCAATATGTATTAATCTCGATCGCTTTGTGGAACGTAGTAACGGTGTTTTTGGCAAATCCGGGACGGGAAAATCCTTTTTAACCAGATTACTAATTTCGGGCATTATTCGCAAACAAGCAGGGGTTAACCTCATGTTTGATATGCACTCGGAATACGGTTGGGAAGCGATGAAAGAAGGGAAGGAGGTTTCTACGGTGAAAGGATTATGTCAATTATTCCCCGGACAGGTAGAAATTTATACCCTCGATCCCGATTCTACCAAACGCCGGGGAGTACGAGGAGCGCAGGAATTATTCTTAACTTATAATCAAATTGAAATCGAGGATATTCGTTTAATCGGTCGGGAATTAGGCATCTCGGAAGCTAGTTTAGATAATGCCAATATTCTCTATAACGAGTATGGAGAATCTTGGATTACTCAGTTATTAAATATGAGTAACGAGGATATTAAAATCTTCTGTACGGAAAAACAAGGCCATGCGGGATCAATTATGTCCCTCCAGAGAAAATTAATGCGTCTAGATAGTTTGAAATATTTAAAAAGTGCTTGTCCCCACAATTATATCGATCAGGTTTTACGAGCTTTAGATGCGGGTAAGCACGTTGTCATTGAATTTGGCTCCCAAAGTAATATGCTTTCCTATATGTTAGCCACCAATATGATCACCCGTCGGATTCATGCTAATTATGTTAAAAAAGCTGAATATTTTTTACAAACTAAAAACCCCGTCGATCGACCGCAACAGTTAGTGATTACCATTGAAGAAGCTCATCGATTTTTAGATTCTGCCGTAGTCCATCAAACTATCTTTGGAACCATCGCCAGGGAGATGCGAAAATACTTTGTCACTCTCTTAATTGTCGATCAAAGACCTTCAGGAATTGATAACGAAGTTATGTCTCAGGTAGGGACGAGAATCACCTGTTTATTAAACGATGAAAAAGACATCGAAGCCATATTTACGGGGGTTTCTGGAGGGGGAAGTTTGCGATCAGTTTTAGCGAAATTAGACTCAAAACAACAAGCTTTAGTTTTAGGTCATGCGGTTCCTATGCCGGTAGTAATTCGTACTCGGGCCTACGATCAAAAATTCTATGCTGAAATAGGTGCGACGGACTGGCGAGAATTACCCGATGAGGAAGTTTTGGCGGCGGCCAAAATTGCCAAAGCTGATCTAGGATTTTAGAAAAATTAACTTTTGATTGTAGAATAGAGTTGGGTTATTTTTACTGTTTACCTCCTATGACCGCTCAAATACCGATCTCGAAGATCAGCTTATACGATCGAGATTTTCAGCTATGGATCGAGACAACCGTTAACCAATTACGACAGGAGGATTTTGCCTCGGTTGACTGGACTAATCTGATCGAGGAATTAGCAAGTATGAGAAAAAATAATCGACACGCTCTCAAAAGTTTGTTAATTCAACTATTAGCTCATCTGCTCAAGTTAATTTATTGGCAGACGGAAAGAGAGTATAATGCTAATAAGTGGGAAGCGGAAATTATTAATTTTCGAGTTCAAATTGCCGATCTGCTGGAAGACAGTCCTAGCTTAAAACCTTATCTCCTCGAAATTTTCGATTCTTGTTATGGAAAAGCTAGGCAAATAGTCTCGAAATTGAGCAAGCAAGAAATTCCCATAGAAGTCATTATTACCCCAGCAGAAACCCTGGATGAAAACTGGTTTCCTTAACTATGCAACAAGGTGATTTAATCGAGATCGAGATTACCGACCTCAACCATACGGGCGAAGGTGTGGGAAAATACCGAGGACAAGTGATTTTTGTGCCAGATACGGTTATTGGCGATCGCATTCAAACTCGCATCACCTATATCAAAAAAAGTCATGCGATCGGCAAACTACAAAGTATTCTACAAGCATCTCCCCATCGTATCCGTCCTCGCTGCATTGTCGCCGATAAATGTGGTGGCTGTCAATGGCAACACATCGAGGATCAATTTCAGCTGCAGGTCAAAAAAGAGCAAGTACAAGAGGTATTAACCAGAATTGGCGGTTTTACCGATCCTTTAGTTTATCCTCCCCTCACTGGTAATTCTCCCCTCGCTTATCGCAATAAAGCTACCTATCCCCTCGGATTTTCCCCCACCGGCAATGTGCAAGCGGGTTATTATCGTCGCGGCAGCCATCATCTGATTAATCTCAATCAATGTCCGATTCAAGTTCAGGCTTTAAATCCGTTTCTAGCAGAGATAAAACAGGATATTCAGGAGCAAGGCTGGTCAATTTACGATGAAAAGACCCATCAAGGACAATTACGCCATTTATCCCTAAGAATTGGCCGCCACACGGGAGAAATTTTATTAACCCTGATTAGTACCGATAATAATTTACAGGGAATTGAGACCCAAGCGCGGCAATGGCTGGCAAAATACGGCAATTTAGTCGGTGTAACCCTGAATTATAACCCCGATCGAGGTAATGCTATTTTTGGCACTCAGACCACAACTATCGCCGGAAGGGACTATATTAACGAAAAGTTCGCCGGATTAACCTATCAATTGGCTGCCGATACCTTTTTTCAGATTAATACAGAGGCTGCTGAAGCTTTATTGGCGCTTATTTGCCAGAAATTAGAGCTTAAAGGTGAAGAAATTCTTATTGATGCCTACTGTGGTATCGGTACTTTTACTTTACCCCTCGCTAAACGGGTTAAAGAGGTGATTGGACTAGAATCCTATAGCTTTTCCCTCGATCGAGCCAAGATTAACGCCCAATTAAATAATATTACCAACACAACCTTTATTTTAGGGGCCGTAGAAAAAACTTTACCGCAACTGACAGTTAAACCCGACATTATTCTACTCGATCCGCCCCGCAAAGGTTGCGATCGCTCTGTCCTTGATAGCCTGTTACAGCTGCAAAGTCAACGCATTGTTTATATCAGTTGTCAAAGTGCAACTTTAGCCAGAGACTTGCAATATCTTTGTAAAACAGGCGATTATCAACTGCTAGAAGTGCAAACCGCCGATTTCTTTCCCCAAACTCCCCACGTTGAATGCGCTGCTTTTCTTAGACAAAAAAACACAAATATGGTAGGATGAAATAAGGGGGAAAACCTGACACTTTAGCCGTTTATGGCTGAAAAGTCAACGGTTAAGGACAATAACATATTAAGCCCCGTTCCAGTCAACTATTTTTTTGATTAACTACTCGCTCAAAGCTGCCTTGATTCTCGATTGGTGTGTAGGTCAATCATAAAAATATCTAATCAATCTCAGAGACAGAAAAGGGACAGAATATGACTTATTAGGCATGGCAATCATCTAGATCGACGGTTAAGAGACCTTAATCTTTCTGTAAGAGAACAGTCATTGAATAAAAGCTAGAGGTAAAGCGTGTGATTGCTATTTCACTGCCAACAAGCAAACGAAGCTGGAACACCATGAGTTTCGCTTCCACCTTGTATCTTTGTCCGATTTTAGATTTATTGACCGCTAGTATTCCCGAAGAGTTAGAACCAGAAATTAGATTAGGATTACAGGAAGCTTTAGTTAATGCCGCTAAACACGGTAATCATCTCGATCCCAGCAAAACCGTGGTTGTTCAATTTTCTAGCAGTAAAGACGAGTATTCTTGGGTAATTACCGACGAAGGTTGTGGATTTACGCCAGGTTGTCACCATCATGGCTGTAGTTGCGATTGTCCCAGTTTTCCCCCTGAAGAAGCGGAAAATGGCCGAGGACTGTGTATGTTATATCAAATCTTCGACCAAGTTCACTGGAATCAAACAGGAACCCAACTGAAACTTTCTAAACAAATTAAACAGGAACGCTGGTTGAATTAATGACCGTGAGAAGGACAGGGAGGAGCAGCAATCGAGCGATCAAGCCAGCCTGTAGCCTGTTGTAGCCGAGGAAGTGCTTCTTCTGGCTGATTATCTAATAAAAATACCAAAGCCGTCCCCAATTGTTCAGCAGCCCGAGCATTACGATTGGCCTTCAGACGATGCCAGTCAATCGGTGCGATCGCCAAACGTTCCGCCAAAATCCGCGCCAATTCCGGGGTAGATAGATCATCAACAGTCTGAGAGGAGGAAGAGACAGGGGATGGAATCATAATCAAAAGGTTTCGTAAAACCGTAAAATCGTCTATAACTATAGTTTAGACGCAGGCAATCGGATCGAGTCCATGTCCTTAGAAGAAAACCCCTACCCTAACGATGAATCGGCAGAATTTACCGAAGCGATTGAAGAAGTCGAAGCGGCGATCGCATCACTAAAAGACCGTTATCGACAGATCAACGAAGCAGAACAGCAAAAAAAAGACCTAGAGGCACAATTTACCCAAATAGAACCCCAATGGCGGGAAAATCCCCTACCTGAACTAGAAAAGGAATTAGTACAAATTCGCGAACAGATTCAAGAATTAGAGGTAATTTTAGAAAGCAATTTGCTTAAAGAAGGGGAATTAAAGCGCCTATTCTGGGAAGGAATCCGTCGCGGACTGCTGGGGGAAGTTTTTTGGCAAATTGTCCGCTTTGGTGGTATTGGAGTCTTACTGGGTTGGATTCTGCGCTCCTGCAGTGGGTGATGAACTGGTATCTAAATTACTTGTTAAGACGGCACTGGGGAGGAGAGAAGGAGCTCTCTTGGATTTGGTGGGTAAAATGTATTCTAAGATACATTCCTCCTAGCGAGGGGGTGGAACGAACCACAAAGACACAAAGGACACAAAGATCGATCCCATGTAAGTTAAACTTATCACACAGAACCTAGAAGAGGAGAGAAGGTAGCTTTTTTTCAGTGAATGCTCACCTAATACCGCTCACTGAAAAATCGCCTATCTCCCCATCTCTCTATTTCGGTAAAATTCGGCCAATAGTGCGATTTTCGGGGGTAAAAGTCTCTTTAGCCACCCGTTGAATATCGGCTGCCGTGACAGCATTGTAAGCATCTAATTGGGCGAATAAATTACGCCAATCGCCGGTTTTTACCTCGTATTCAATCAAGGATCGCGCCATGCCCATGTTAGAATCAAGACCTCTTAATAGGGCTGCCCTTAGTTGATTTTTAACCCGTTCTAATTCCTGTTCCGAAACCGGTTCATTTTTCAATCTTTCCAATTCCAAATTCAAACCCTGCGCTACTTCCTCCAGGCTGACATTAGGAGCGCTGAGAGCATAGAATAACAGCAAATTCGGGTATTTATCCCCCGGAAAGCCGTTAAATCCCTGGGCAGCGAGGGCAAGTTGTTTGTCCTCCACTAAAGCTTTATACAGTCGCGAAGTTCTTCCTTCACTCATTAAAGTGGCGATAACCTCGTAAACCGCATGATCGGGATGATTGAGGGCGGGACGATGGTATCCTTCTAAATACCAAGGCTGCGAGGCTAATTTTAGGGTAATTTCCTTTGTTTTGGTTTGGTTCGGTTCCGCTACCTTCACCCGTGGGGGTTTCGGTTTAGCGGGAAAACGACCAAAATAAACCTTAGCTAACTGTTTGACCTGTTCTGGATCCACATCTCCGGCGATAGCTATGGTTAAATTACTGGCAGGATAAAATTTATCGAAAAAGTTTTGGATATCCGAGGGTTCCAGATTGTGAATGTCTCGATCGTAACCGATAACCGGACGTTTGTAGGGATGGACAGTATAAGCTTGATCGAGAAAAGCTTCGATTAATAGACCCAAGGGGCTATTATCCGTCCGCATCCGTCTTTCTTCCAGAATTACGTCTTTTTCTTTGTAAAATTCCCTTTGGAACACCGGTTCTAAAAATCGTTCCGATTCCAAAGACATCCACAATTCCAATTTATTCGACGGGAAGCTGTAAAAATAGCTAGTTGCATCGGTGGAAGTGGTGGCATTTAAACCGACTCCTCCCTGAGTTTCGACGATTTGCCCGTATTCGTTGCGTTGGACGAATTTTTCGGACTCTGCCTTCGCTTGTTGAAATTCTTCCGTTAATTTAGCGACTTCTGCGCTTTTACCCGCTTTTTTGGCCGCTTGCAGTTCTTTGTCTATAGCTTCCAGGCGATCGAGGACTTTTTTCTCGCTAAGATAATCGGTAGTACCGATGGTTTTTGTGCCTTTAAAGGCTAAATGTTCCAAAAAGTGGGCAACTCCTGTTTTACCGTCCGGTTCATCGGCACCTCCCACATCCGCGTAGGTGACAAAGGAAATAACTGGAGCATCGCGATTTTCTAGGATAATGAATTTTAGTCCGTTGTCGAGGCGAAATTCGGTAATTTTTTGTTGAAATTGCTTAAGGTAGGGGGTAATCGATTGTACATCGGCTGGTTCCTCTTTCGCTTGGGCAAGAAGGGGTGAGAAACTCCCAAAACCCCAAAACAAAAGGAAAGCGACCCAAAAGCCGATTACAGCCCGATAATAGGGGTTATTTTTAATGATCATAGATAGTTTTATCAGGTATCGTGGGAGCGAGAGATCGATCGCTCTGTTCGATCTTAGCAGTCGATTGTTAGGAGAGGGGGAGTGGGAATTATGAATTATGAATTATAAATTATGAATTGGGAAGTGGGGAAGTGGGGAAGTGGGGAAGTGGCAATGGGGGCTTTTCAGTAAACAGTAATCAGTAAACAGTTAAGCTAAGACGCATTTAAACCGCTTATTCTTAGATTAGCTGAACCTCCCCCAATCCCTTTACTGTTGCCTTTTGCCTCTTGCCTTTTGCCTCGTCTCAACAAGCAATTTAAATTACGAACAGCTTAGGGACTTGCGTGGGAATAATATCCCAATCGATCCGGAGGGCGCAAGCTTTGCGCCCCTACAGTAACGGATTTTGTCCACAATGTAGCGGCGAACTGCGTTCGCCCAAAAGGTACATTATCAAAGCGCAAGTCCCTTATCAGTTGTCATTTCATTGCTTACTGTTCACTGTATCTCAACAGTAGAAGAATTTCTATAACATCGTCAAGTTTATTACTGTTTGGGCGACTATCACTGCCCATCTAAAACGCCTCTGAGGGGGTTGCGGGCTTTTTCTTCTAATTTTTTACCTCGCACCCAAAGGACAGTACAAAATCCGAAGATAACTAGCCAAAATAGGGATATTGATCGCCATTCCCAAGATAGGCGATGATACAGAGCAAAAGAGGTAAACCCAAATACAATGGGAAACCAACAAAACCAGGGAAAAGCTAATATCGACAAGAATCGCACCCATAGCCAATATGTTTTTTCTTTAGCTTGATACCAAATTCCCAAGCCCGAGCCGATAGCTCCAACAGCAGCCGCAGCCGCAACCACAGCCCCAGTCTCAGCCCCAGCCCCAGTCTCAGCCCCAGCCACAGCCATAACCCCAGCCACAGCCGTAACCCCCGCCCACAAAAACACAGATCGAAAAGCTAGAAATACGACCGTATCCAGATTCAGAGGCGCGGCCAGAAAAATAGCCACCACAGACATAAGCAGAAATGTAGCACACACAACCATAACCACAGCCACAGCCACAACCACAGCCATAACCACAACCAGAGCCACAGTCCCAGCCCCATCCACACCCGTAGCCTCATACAAAGCTGTCACCCCTGCCCAAACTAGGTTTTTTCTGAGTAGTCGATACCATTCTCGGCAAAACGTCCAGGGTCCCAGTAAGCCCAATTGCATCAATAAAGTTGGCTCTGATTTATCTTCTTCGGTTATAATTTCTCGCCCTAAAACTATTAAAAAATACAGCACAACAACAATTGTGATTGTCATCAAGCCATTAACCCAACTTTTTGGCTGACTGTACATGATAGCGAATATTTCAATTACAGATCCAAGAGAAAGCAAGAAGACAACAGTTAAAACAATTAGATATTCTCCGCCTTTTTTAAACTCGTATTCTATTTTTTTAAAAAGATTGCGCCAGTCGTTTCTTGTGGGGCGGCGGTAGCTGATTAAGCGAGACAGTAAGGCAAATTGTAATTCAAGTGTCAGACTCTTAAATAAATATAACCAACGCTGCTTTGGAGTGATTTTACTTAAAACTCGATCAACAAACTCTATTTTATTGTCTAAATTTTCAAGTAAAACCGATTCCAATTCATTTTTAAAAGAACTTAACTGAGTTAGATTAATTTCATCTTGTAACTGAATCGCACATAAAGGAATGACTAACCGAGGATCGACTTCAAGAGTGATTGTGGGAATATCATCAGCAGAGCTTTCAATAATTGCAGCAGCAACTTTCTTGACAGTAGCAGAGAACTGAAAATTGCTTGAATTTTCAAAAGGTTGCCAAATCCAATTTAAGTCCGTTTCGATTACCTCTTGTGGCTGGCGCTTTTGTTTAACGGCTCGATTTTTTAGTCGGCGAATGAATCTGAATAGCATTAGTTTTCCTTCAGGATGGTGTGCGATTGCGTTCAGCTTGACTATCTTCTAACTCCTTCAACAGTGCTGCAAGTCGAAAACTTACTTTTCCGCTTAAGTTCGGATCTTCCTGCAATCTTGCAAGTGCCTCAGCCGCTTCTGGTATGGCAATTTTAACTAGATCATCCATTGCTTCTATAGAGCCTTTTCGAGCTAAAGATTCTAGTTGATTAACTGCTAAACCTCCCATTCTGATCAACGCTTCTCGCACTTCTATAAAATGGGGTTGATTCGGATCATAGTAAATAACTAATTGTTCTACTGCTTGAGGCAAATTAGTGGCAGATAAGGCTTGAGCCGCTGCTTTTTGGCTGGCTGAATTATCTAAACTATCAACTAAAAAATTAAATAATGCTTTCCCTCTAGGACGAAAATCAGCGGCGACTGAGCCAAAAGCACTACAAATTGATTCATCGGTTCTCAATTGTGTTTTAAAATAATCTATAATCTCCTGAGCAACTTCTGGTTTTACTTCTTGAGCATCTGCTAGACATTCAAATGCTGTCAGTGCATCTTGTTGATATACCGCCGTAATTAAATCCGTACTATTGTTTGCCAATCCACACCATAACTTGACAATTTCTAGCCAGTCGCTAGGAGCGTTTTGCCATTTTTGAATTAATTCAGCTTGTTTGTCTGTTAAAGCTGCTGCTACGAAATATTCTTGTAGAGTGAGATGAGGAAAATAATAACGCTGTCCGCCATCAATGCGAAGCAATAATCCACTGCGTTTGACGATTTCATCAACGATAGAATTAGCATCTTTAGGCTCTAGATTTAATGAAGGTAAGACTTGTTTAACTTGTTCCCATACTTCAGAATCAAGAAGACTGCGGCGATCTTGCTGTTGTCGATTAGCGCTATCCTGAGCATAGAGTGCTAAATGTTGCAGAACTCGCCGCTTGTTGACACCACTATATTGATTAGGGATATTTCTTTCTTGATCGCGCAATTCTAATAAAACATCAGTAGCTTTAGTGTAAAATTCGGCTCGCGAATGAGGTAAAACGAAGGGAGTATCGGTATAAAGATAGGCGATGATTGTTAACAGTAGGGGATTCCGCGCCAGTGCCATAATTTTCGGTTTAGCTCGCAAGTTTTGAATCAATTGTTCTACTGATTTCTCTGGCGGCATTTGCGACTTCCAAGCTTGCAAAAAGCGGCGCATTTGTTGATCACTAAATTCGTCAATCTCTAAAGTTTCCTTGGTATTATCGAAAAACTCATTATGATAAACAGCCGTCCGACAGGTAATAATTACTCGACATTTTTTATACTTTTCTAATTCTAAAAAGTCCTTAAGACACCGAACAACATGAGCGCGAACGCCACTACTAACCTCATCTAACCCATCCAAAAGTAGCAGCAAACGTTCGTCTTTTAAACCTTGAGAGATGAAACGATTAGCTTTGGGAAAATTATGGCGATCGCAAGCTTCTACTAAATGTTGTTCTAACTTTTCTACTGTCAAATTAGCCTCATTAAGGCGGTTCAATTCTAGTAAAATTGGCACGGGACGATCCGATAAATTTTTGAATCGTCCTTCTGAATATGAAAGTGCTAGATATTTTAATAACATCGACTTTCCCGAACCAGGCGCACCTTTAACCACTAAGCGGCCGTATTTTTGCACCGCATTTTCCGCTTCAATCAAAGAGCGATCGCTCGCTTTAAAAGCTTTTAAAGAAACATAAATCTCCCGCATTTCTAGAGGACGATGAGGACGAAAAGGTATATTAAGTTTTTGATATTTATCAATTAATGCCTGTCGATACTTTTTAAGAGCAATATTTTCAAATAAGGGTGTTCCAGCGAAGGTTTTATAAATCCATTTACTAATCGCTTCTAAAGACTGATTGAGCCATTTTTTTAAGGTATCACTAATAACATTCCACAAAATACCACCCAAAACAAGAATAACAATCACAGGTATCCAGGCAGGATATTTATTAGTATCATATTGTTGTTCATAGATATCCCATAATTCATCCTGTGGAAAACAAGAAGCTTGAGAATTTACCTCTTTATACAAATTTAAAATATCACCAATTGTCTTTTTCTTTTTATCAGTATTAAAAAAGTTCAAACGGTCAGCTTCTGCATCTTTTTTTGCCCGATTTTGAATATCTCCCCTAAGTTGGTTACAGGGATTAGGTGCAGGAAGCTTTTGAGTAAAAACAGGCAAAATTGTCCCCCACGCGACTGAAATTGCCAGCGCTAGGACAAAAATCATCAATAACTGCTGCTTTTTCCAGTGAATAAACTTCATTGTCTGTACCGTTTCTTTGCCTTTTTCCCACATCCTGGCTACCAATATAACACTGATTCATACAGTATAGGCTACATATAAGGAGAGGCACTCATGCACGAGGGGGAATAAATAATCAGTTTTTAATAACCAGATTCAGTATGATAACCCACATTCAGCACTTGATGATGTGAGTATATATACTTACCAATATCTCCCCCATGAGAGATTTAGACAAAAATACTTAAATAGCTGTAAGCCTTTCTATGACTGGGTTAGGTTAAATAAAAAATATTCAAAATAACCTGCTGGATGTGGGATGATAACTGATGACTGATAACTGATGACTGATAACTGACTCCTGACTTTTAGACAAAAAATCTCTCCCTAAAGAGGAGAGAAGTCAAAAAAAGCACGAATAACAATGGGTGGGAGGCGATTTTTATAGGTCGCCACCACGAAAAGCTAGTAGGAAAATGACAAAGGGGCCAGCTAACATGATTAGCGCCACGAAGGTGAGTTGAAAAATGGGTTCTAAATTGAGAGCCGCAAATAATTCCATGATGTCTCCTAACCTGTTTACAATGATTTAAAAGGCTAATCTGGTCAAAACCATTGTCTCTGGTCAAAACCATTGTCTATCATACAGGGGATGATTCGCTGGTTTTCCTGATTCGATACAAAAATACATAAAGTTTTGTTGCAATTCTGAATTTTCCCGCTTTCCTATTTCCTTCCCACCGAGGGACCATCTCAATGTTCAACTCTCCGGCCACATCTCCCGACTCGTTAACCCAGATTTATACTGGTTTTCAGGCACTCTCGGACCCCCTACGGCTGCAAATTCTGCAACTGTTGCGACATCAGGAATTATGCGTCTGTGAATTGTGCGAGCATCTTGATATCGCCCAATCTAAATTATCTTTTCATCTAAAAACGCTAAAAGAAGCCAATTTAGTCCGCAGTCGTCAAGAAGGTCGTTGGATCTACTACAGCCTAAATTTATCTCAATTTCTTCTCCTAGAAGAATATCTATCCGAATATCGTCGTTTTGCCGCCCTTGTCCCCGCTCGTTTCTGCGAGGAAAATCAGTAACCAATCAAGATTTTTAGAAATATTAAAGCTTTATAACTAGCTTTTAAACTTGACATATCAACTTTTATTGATATATTATCGGGTTATTCGATCGATTGTCTGTTATGCCGAAACCCTTCTTGATCGCGCTTTTGAGTCAAACTCGCTCATCTTTTCGTCTCTTAAAACGGTCAGGTGTGCGGGAATGTCTAGCGGAATGTTTGGGGACTTTTATCCTGATTTTCGCGGGAACAGGGGCGGTAATGGTCAATCAAATCAGCGGTGGTGCAATTACCCATCTCGGGGTCAATATGGTTTTCGGTGCCATGGTAGCAGCCCTGATTTATGCCCTTGGTCATATCAGTAAGGCTCATTTTAACCCCGCCGTGACCCTGGCCTTTTGGACAAGTGGCTTTTTCCCAAAATCTTGGGTAATTCCCTATATTATCGCCCAGTGTCTCGGTGCGATTCTCGCCTCTGCTACCCTTGTGCTTTGTCTGGGTCGAGTGGGAAATTTGGGCGCAACTCTGCCTTTACAGGGAAATTGGGGACAAGCTTTCTGTATTGAAACCATTATCACCTTTATTCTCATGCTGGTAATTTTAGGCTCTGGTTTAGACCGTCGCGCCCCTATTGGTTTTGCGGGGATTGCTATCGGTTTAACCGTAGCCCTAGAAGGAACCTTTATGGGGCCGATTACCGGTGCCAGTATGAATCCAGCGCGTTCTCTGGGGCCTGCTTTCGTGGCAGGAATTTGGCAACACCATTGGGTTTACTGGATAGCACCGATTTTAGGCGCTCAATTAGCTGTAATTATTTACGGTTTACTATCCGATGGCTTCCGAGACTTTAAATAAATTCTGCTTATTGGTAATCATGATCCAATCGACTCACAAACCAAGAATTCTTTTTCTGTATGGTTCTTTGCGGCCACGTTCCTACAGTCGTTTATTAGCAGAAGAAGCGGCCAGAATTATCACTGAATATGGGGCAGAAGTGCGCTTTTTTGATCCTCGTGAATTGCCGATTTATGGCAGTGTTCCCGATACTCATGCCAAAGTACAGGAATTACGAGAATTAAGTCAATGGTCTGAGGGTCAAGTCTGGTCATCTCCTGAACTACACGGCAATATTAGCGGCATTATCAAAAACCAAATTGATTGGATTCCCTTAAGTATTGGTGCGATTCGGCCAACTCAAGGCCGCACCTTAGCAGTCATGCAAGTAAGCGGAGGTTCCCAATCTTTTAATGCAGTTAATACCCTGCGAATTCTTGGTCGTTGGCTGCGAATGTTTACTATTCCTAATCAATCTTCTGTGGCTAAAGCTTATCAGGAGTTTCATGAGGATGGCACGATGGAAGATTCCCCCTATCGAGATCGAGTTATTGATGTAATGGAGGAACTTTATAAGTTTACCATTCTCCTGCGAGATCAGGTAGATTATCTGACCGATCGCTATAGTGAAAGGAAGGAAAAAGCCGCCCAAGAAATAGCCACAATTGCCCATAAAGCTATTAATTAAATCAATTACTAGGAGTTAAAATCATGAAAAAAGTCATGTTTGCCTGTAGAAAAAATTCCTGTCGTTCCCAAATCGCCGAAGGTTTCGCTAAAACTTTAGGTGCGGGTAAAATTGCTGTCACCAGTTCCGGATTGGAAGCGGCCAAAGTTCACCCCGGAGCAATCGAAGTTATGGGGGAAATTGGTATCGATATTACTGACCAAACTTCTAAATCAATTAGGGATTTTAATCCCGAAGATTACGATGCCGTTATCTCCCTATGTGGTTGCGGTGTCAATCTGCCGGAAGGATGGGTTTTACAGGAAATTTTCGAGGATTGGTTAATTGATGATCCCGATGGTCAACCTATCGAAACTTTTCGCCGAGTTCGCGATGAAATTAAGGCTAAAGTTATCGGATTAATCGAGCAGTTAAGTTAAGGAGTTTGACAAGTATGAATACTATCAATCTGGAAATTTTGGGAACCGGTTGTAAAAAATGTCAGCAGTTAGAAGCTAATGTTAAATCGGCTGTCACCGCTCAAGGTATCACCGCTTAAGTATCCCATATTACCGATCCGGTCAAAATTGCTAAACCGGGAGTTATGTCCACTCCTGCATTAGTAATTAATGGTAAAGTGGTTAGTAAAGGTCAGGTTTTGTCGCCTGAACAAATTCAATCTTTACTACCGCAATAATTCTCTGCAGATTTTCAAGCCCTTGTCTTTCATTTTTCCTCACTTTAAAAACTTCTATTTTTTCTTGATATTTTTCGTCCATAACTATTATCTTGACGGTGATAACATAATCATTTTTACTCTTGGCTATTAAGCTGATTTTTTTTCTGACAGTGTCAAGCATCGCCAATAAAAACTTTATTTTGAAGAGAGCAATCTTCAGTTATAGCTTAACCTTCGTCGATTTCAGACCCTTTTTTGTTTTCGATTCTTTTTAAGTGTAATACTAATCCACTTTTTTGACTAAACAATGAGATAAACATAATAAATTTTTGTTGTTTATTCTTAGAATTCTTTAGGGTGTTTTTGAGACTTTTTCCATATTCTTCTAATGCCCATTTATTAAACATTTTTAACAAACTCTGCCAGTCAACTCCCATCATTACCCTTCTAATTTTTGAATAAGATGGGACTCTTTCTGAAATTTGTTAAATTCTTGACTGAGCCTGTGCCGCCCCTTCAACTTGGCTCAGGGCAAGTTATTTTTAGCAAACTCTCCTAGTTCTCTATAACCTAAGTATCCTAGCATTTTTCCCAGTATTATTACTACTAATACTATCCATAAAGGGTGTCTTTTTCCTTGATCTTTCCGAAAGTCCTTGACTTGTTTCAGTTTTTCTATTAAGCTCAACATATATTTAAAAGCTTGACGATCACTCCTCATTTTACAAAGACAGTGATCGCTTTTACTTTTGATATTCTGATGGGAGAATGAATCAACCCTAGGGGCCAGGGGGGATCGAACCTAAAATCCATTTTTAATTTAATTATAACCGGCTACTTAGCGGTGAATTTAGTTATCGGTCAGCCGGCCCCAGTTTATTGAACAAAGTCCTAGAAATCAGCCAAATTACCGCCCTATTTTTTGACACCTACATTAAGGATAATCAGGGCAGTATCAGCCTCGAACTCGTCAAAAACACCCATAACCATCCGGGGAAAGTTGACGGCCAACCTGAACCTAGAACTAGGGAGACAAAAACAAGATCGGGCAGAAAGCCGATACTTGTTACAATAGTTTACAAATCACCCTGCCTTGTCACCGAACTATGTCCGAACAGATGATCTCCCCAGAGACGCAACCCGAAGAAGTGATTACTGTTGAAGTGCAGCCCGTCCATATTCCCGAAGAGCATCGGGAAGATATCGGCCCCATGGATGACAACGTAGCCGAGAGTTGGCGCTACAATCCCCAAGCTATTAACGACTATTACCGTCGGCGACCTCTAGAAGTTGTGGGGAGATTAATCGAAATTGCCCTACCGGTTTTATCTTTTCTCATCGGTATCTGGTGGGATAAACTGCGGGGAAAATCGCCGAAAAATGAAATTAGACGGGCTATACAATTGCGGGAAATGTTGACCAAATTGGGACCGACCTATATTAAAATCGGTCAAGCCCTCTCTACCCGTCCTGATTTAGTACCGCCTTTATATTTAGAAGAATTAACCACTCTCCAGGATCAAATTCCCTCTTTTCCTAACGAAATTGCCTATCGTTTTATCGAAGAAGAATTAGGTTATTGTCCCGAGGAAGTTTATGCAGAATTATCCCCCAATCCCATAGCGGCCGCTTCCCTAGGACAAGTTTATAAAGGTAAATTAAAAACTGGAGAGAGAGTCGCCGTTAAAGTACAGCGTCCTGATTTGATTCGCTGTATAACTTTAGATGTGTATATCATGCGTAGTTTGGCGAGTTGGGCGAAAATTAATGTTAAAAGACTTCGCTCCGACTTAGTGGCAATTACCGACGAATTAGCTGGTCGTATTTTTGAAGAAATTAATTATCTGCACGAGGGACAAAACGCCCAAAAATTCGCTCAACTTTATGGTCATATTGCTGAAATTTACGTCCCTAAAATCTACTGGAAATATACCGGGCGACGGGTTTTAACCATGGAGTGGGTGGACGGCACAAAATTAACTAATATCAAAGAAATTCAAGCCCAAGGTATTGATGCCACCTACTTAGTTAATGTGGGGGTGCAGTGTTCTTTGCGTCAATTACTTGAACACGGATTTTTCCATGCAGATCCCCATCCGGGTAATTTATTAGCGACTCCTGACGGTAAATTAGCTTATCTTGATTTCGGCATGATGAGCAATATTGAACCCTATCAACGCTACGGTTTAATCGAAGCGGTGGTGCATTTAGTCAACCGGGATTTTGAGTCTCTGGCCAAGGATTATGTTAAACTAGACTTCCTATCACCAACTACTAATTTAGAGCCAATTATTCCCGCTTTTTCGGAAGTTTTTGGTAATGCTTTGGGGGCGAGTGTGGCAGAATTAAACTTTAAAAGTATCACCGATAAAATGTCGGCGATGATGTACGAGTTTCCCTTTCGAGTTCCTGCCTATTATGCCCTGATTATTCGCTCGATGGTGACTTTAGAGGGAATAGCGATTGGCATCGATCCTAATTTTAAGGTACTGAGTAAAGCCTATCCTTATATTGCCAAACGTCTGCTGACCGATCCTTCCACGGAGTTGCGAGATTCCCTGCGGGATTTATTGTTCAAAGACGGTACTTTTCGCTGGAATCGTTTAGAAAATCTCTTGCGTAGTGCTAAAGATTCTAATGATTTTAACTTCGAGAAAGTCAGCGAACAGGCATTAGATTTTCTTCTGTCAGACAGGGGTATATTTATCCGCGAAAAATTAGTAAATGAGTTAGTAAATACCCTCGATAATTTCGGCCGTCGCACTTGGTTTAATCTCACGGTTAATTTTCGGCAACAGGTGGGTTTAACGGTGCAAGAAACTCCCCCAGAATTGTTGGGTGATGCTAAGAGTTTTGAGCATCTTCGCAACATCTTTAGTATTTTACAGGAAACTAAAGGATTTGATGCCATGGCTATGGTGCCAGTGATGACGAAACTAATCGCTAAACCGGAAACCCAACAGATGGGACAAAAAATTGCTGAAGGTTTACTACAAAAATCCCTAGCGCGTTTAATTCGTTACTTAGTTCTCGAATTCGATACACCAAATCATCAGCAAAATGGAGAATTATCGAAAGCTTTACCCGCTGCCGATTAACCTCTGTCAGTTCCACCGACGGCTCAAAATCTGAGCATTTCCCACAATAAATGCCGTGAAATAAATTTCACGGCTACGAGAAAAACTCTAAACTGTTTTTAAAGTTTTTTTATCCTAACTGGTTAACGGGGTTTAAAGGTGACTTGTAAACCGTCACGAGGATGGGGAGTGGGGATAGTGGTGAGGGTGAGATCTTGATTAGGGAGTAATTGCCAATCGTATTTTTCTACTAAACGGACGGCTAAAATTTTCATCTCTAAACGAGCGAATTCTTTGCCGATACATTCGCGCAATCCCGCACCAAAGGGGATATATCCGTAGGGTTTTTCCTCGGCTAAAAAGCGATCGGGATCGAAGGTTTCAGGATGGGAATAAATATTATTATCTTGATGGGTATTGCTGATTTGATACTGCACTATCCATCCTTTCGGCAAAAGATAACCGTTAAATTGACAGTCTTCTATTACCCGACGGAATCCTCCTCCCACGGGGGGAGTAAAACGTAAAACTTCCTTTAAAACGCGATCTAAATAGGTCATCTGTTTGAGGGTATCAACGCTTAAAGGAGTGGATAGATCAAAATTAGTTATTTCCTCCAATACAAGCTGAAAAATATCGGGATGCAGTGCCATTTGTAGGCAGAAAGTGGCGATAGCAGAGGTTAAAGTTTCATGACCAGCAAAGAGTAATAATAGCACTTGATCCTTTAATTCCGCTAAGGATAAACTTTCACCGTTTTCGTCTTTAGCTTGTAAAAGGATACCCAAAGCATCCTGGCCTAAGTCATCATTTTTTTGTCTTTCTAAAATAATAGTTTCGAGCGCTTGCAGTAATTCCTCTCGACAGCGTAATGCTTTGCCGAAAGCTGTCCAGGGAAGGGGAAGGGGAAGGGTAAATAGTCCCGCACACCAAGTATCAAAAACTTCTCCTAATTTGGTAGCAGAACCCTGGTCAAGACCGATAAATAATTTACAGGCGATATCGAGAGTATAGTTTCTTAATTCAGGATACCATGACAGGGTTTTTGCGGTTTGCCAACGCTCTAAATAGTGAGCAGTAATTGTTTCTACCGTAGGAATATAACTTGCTAGGGAGCGGGGTTGAAAAGCTTGATAGATTAAACGACGACGGGAAGCGTGGACATCTCCCGTATGCACCGCTAAAGATGCGCTACCTAGGAGAGTTTTGGTACTTTTAGGCCAAGTTGCCGCAAAGTATTTATTCTCGTTGCTAAGGAGAAACCGGTTAGCTTCGGTACCGGATAAAATAATCGTGGGACTGCCAAAAATATGAGTACGGAAAAGTTGACCATATTTATTATGACGTTTACTGGCAAAATCCCCATCGGTCAAAAAAGCGATTGTTTCTCCTAATAGGGGTAATCCGAAACTGCCGGGGGGTAAGGGTATATCTTTGCTTATAGTCATCGCTGCCTCTAGGGTAAAACTAATCAGTTGCCGTCGATTAACCCTGTTTATTCTAACCTAAAGCACCGGAGAATTCATCCCCTCATCTAGCCTGACAATTAGCGATCGCACTTGACTAAGGCAAGTGTCTAGGCAAAATTAATTACAGATCTCACCAGTCAGTTAACAATAAGAATTGCCACCAATTGACATTTTTTAAGTCACCGCCATAATTAGCCATTGCTAATAGTAATTCGCGGCAAACGATGCTTAAAACCGCAGAGAATTTCCCAGGATATCGTACCTAAATCCCGCGCCCAATCGTCGGCGGTGATGCACTGTGGATCATCTTTACCGATAAGTGTGACGATTTCCCCTGTTTTTACCTCTGGAATCTCGCTCACATCAATCATTAACTGATCCATGGTTATCGCGCCGATTTGGGGTACTAAACGTCCTCTCAGGGATACTTTTAAACGATTGGAGAGATTGCGGGGAATTCCATCAGCGTAACCGATACCGACCACAGCAATACGGGTGTCTTTTGCCGCTATGTACTGATGACCATAACTCACTCCAGAGCCAGCGGCAATGGTTTTGACTTGAGCAATGCGTGCTTTTACTTGCAGCACCGGTTGCAAAGGGACTTTATCGGTGAGATGATCGGCAGGATAAAGACCGTAGAGAGCTAATCCCACTCTAACTCGATCATAGTGCAGAGATCGATCGCTTAGGGTAGCGGCAGAGTTGGCTAAATGCAGACAGGGGGGATGATAACCTTTTGATCTTAACTCGGCGATCGCTTGTTGGAATCTTTGCCGTTGTAACTGCATGATTTCGGGATTGGGATCGTCAGCCGTGGCAAAATGCGAGTATATACTGGCAATTTTCAGGTTAGGAGCCTCTAAAACCTGTTCGACGAATTTTGTGCCGTTGTGCCATGGTGTACCTAAGCGAGACATCCCCGTATCTAGTTTGATATGGACCGGCAGCCGCTGCTCTAAGCGTCTCATAACGGCGGCAAAAATTTGCACCTGTTCGATTTGCACCAGGGTGGGTTGCAATTGCCAATGGGCTAAGGCTGCCACTTCTTCTGGGGTATTGACTGCCCCTAAAATCATAATTGGGGCAACGATTCCCGCTTCCCGTAGTTCGATACCTTCCCCGATAGTTGCGATGGCTAAAGACTGCGCTCCGGCTTCTAAAACGCTGTTAGCCACCTTAACTGCCCCGTGTCCGTAAGCATCGGCTTTAATTACCGCCATTAATTCCGTTTTTGGGGCTAATAAGGCCTTGACTTTTTGCACGTTTTGTTGCAAGGCCGAGCGATCAATCTCTACCCAAGCACGATAGCGAATTACTTCCGACAATTGATAATCATGACGGTTTTTGGGCGGATTGATAATTTTTGGTTCGATGCTAAACGTCACTCGCTCACTCCTTTGCACACATAACCCAATTTATAGCAAAAGAAAACCGAGAGGGCTAGGAAAGAAGCCTGAAACTCTCTGGATTTCCCCCTTTTTCCCTGTGGAATCTGGGCTTTAAGATGAATGGGATGTTAGGAAGTTCCCGAAAAAATTGGCAGTTAGGGTTTTTCCGTAGAGAATGAACAGTAACTGGTAATCAGTGACAAGAAACTATCTAAGTTTTCACCTAACACTATCTCAGTGGTTGGACAAAAGTAAAGTTAACTATAGGGTAAGGAATGCCAAAAAGCCTAGACTTAAGATAAAATTATATCCAACCGGATGCAGTATAGGAGTTTACCAAATGTCTAACGAGACTGTTACTTATTCCCTAGAAGCTATTCTGACAAGGATTGAGGGGAAGATCGACAAAATCGATGAACGGTTAACCAAAGTGGAAATAGGAGTAGCCACTTTAACCGAAAAGGTTGAAAGCATCGACAATCGTCTCAGATCGGTAGAGGGAACCCAAAAAAATCAGGTCTGGACATTGATTATCCTTTTGGGGAGTGCTATTTTTACGGCCGGATGGAAAGTATTTTTTTCAAGTAATATCTGAGTTCTCTGATTCTCAACAAGACTAGAGTTAACCGCTCCTGAAAGGAAAATTTTTTAAGCCTAGACTTAAGATAAAATTATATCCAACCAGATGCAGTATAGGAGTTTACCAAATGTCTAACGAAACTGTTACTTATTCCCTAGAAGCTGTCCTCACAAGGATTGAGGGAAAGATCGATAAGATTGATGAGCGCTTGACAAAAGTAGAAATAGGATTAACCGATCTCAAAGGGGATATTAAAGTGTTAGACGAGAAAATCGAAGGCATCGACAATCGGCTAATATCGGTAGAGGGAACCCAAAAAAATCAGGTTTGGACATTAATTATCCTTTTGGGAAGTGCCATTATTACGGCCGGATGGAAAGTATTTTTTTCTGGTAATATCTGAGTTCTCTGATTCTCAACAAGACTAGAGTTAACCGCTCCTGAAAGGAAAATTTTTTAAGCCTATACTTAAGATAAAATTATATCCAACCAGATGCAGTATAGGAGTTGACCCAATGTCTAACGAAACTGTTACTTATTCCCTAGAAGCTGTCCTAACAAGGATTGAGGGGAAGATTGACTCGCTTGAGAAGCGGGTTAACGAAAGATTTGACAAGGTAGAAGATCGGTTAACCAAACTAGAAATAGGAGTAACCGATCTCAAAGGGGATATTAAAGTGTTAGACGAGAAAATCGAAGGCATCGACAATCGGCTAATATCAGTGGAAGGAACCCAAAAAAATCAGGTCTGGACATTGATCATCCTTTTGGGGAGTGCCATTATTACGGCCGGATGGAAAGTATTTTTTTCTGGTAATATCTGAGTTCTCTAATCCTCAACAAGACTACAGTTAACCGCTCCTGAAAGAAAATTTTCTTAAAGCCTAGACTTAAGATAAAATTATATCCAACCAGATGCAGTATAGGAGTTTACCAAATGTCTAACGAAACTGTTACTTATTCCCTTGATGTCGTCCTCAAAGAAATTAAAGACAGTATCAAGGAAGTTAGCCAGAAATTCGATAAGATTGATGAACGGTTTGATCGATTAGATAATCGCTTAACAAAACTTGAGATAGGACAAGCAGATATCAAAGGGGATATTAAAGTGTTAGACGAGAAAATCGAAGGCATCGACAATCGGCTAATATCGGTAGAGGGAACCCAAAAAAATCAGGTCTGGACATTGATTATCCTTTTGGGAAGTGCCATTATTACGGCCGCTTGGAAAGTATTTTTTTCCAGTAATATCTGATCTCTCTAATTCTCAACAAAACTACAGTTAAACCAACACAAAAGGATAAAAACTTGTTTCTGGTTGACCCGATTTTCTAATTGCTTACTTGCCAATACAAAAACGGCTAAAAATGCGATCGAGTACCGATTCAGTTACTTCTTCGCCGGTAATTTCTCCTAAAGCTTGAATGGCAGTACGCAGATCGATCGACCAAAAATCAAAAGGTAAATTTTGGTCAATTGTGTTTTTGACCTGTTGCAAAGCAATTTTCGCCCTAGTTAAAGCGGCCGCCTGTCGTTGATTAATGGCTAAATCCAAATTAGCCGCCTGTAGTTCTTGATTTTGGACAGCATTAATAATAGTTTTTTCTAAGTCTTCAATACCCTGATTTTGGACGGCAGATAGCTTGACAACTCGCTCAATTTCTGCTGGGTAAATTACCGTTTCTGGATTAACCAAATCAATTTTATTAATCACTAAAATTAATCGGCGATCGCTGACAGAGCGATAAATTTCCTCGTCCTCCTCGGTCCACCCTGACTCTGCGGAGACGGTTAAGAGAACTAAATCAGCAGACCGGGCCGTTTGACGGGAACGTTCCACCCCAATTTGTTCGACTCGATCGCTGGCCGAGCGAATTCCTGCCGTATCGAGGACTTGTACGGGAATTCCCGCCACAACTAGCTGAGATTCGACGATATCGCGAGTAGTGCCAGGTAAATCGGTGACAATCGCTCGATCGCTCCGACTCCAAGCATTTAACAAACTGGATTTACCCACATTCGGCCGTCCCACAATCGCCACTTTTAGACCACTACGCAGCAATTCCCCGCGCTCGGCAGTAGCTAAAATTAAATTTACTTGACAAAAAACCTGTTCTATGCTATGGAGAACTGCCTCGTGATCCAAGGGTGGTAAATCCTCTTCAAAGTCAATACGGGCCTCAATTTCAGCCAAAATATCGAGACAGGTGGCACGCAAATGGCGGATCGGTTGCGCGAGTTTCCCCTGTAAACCAGCGAGGGCAAATTGTGCCGCTTGGGGAGAACGCGCCCCAACGAGATCGACGACGCTTTCGGCTTGAGTTAGGTCAATTCTGCCGTTAAGAAAGGCACGCAGGCTAAATTCCCCCGCTTGTGCCAAACGCGCCCCATTTTCTAGACATAACTGTAACACCTGTTGTACGGGCATAATGCCGCCATGACAGTGAAATTCCACCACATCCTCGCGAGTAAAAGAGCGGGGTGCTAACATTAGCAACAGTAAAGCTTCATCGATAATTGCTTGACTTTGGGGATGTCGGATATAACCGTAGAGAAGACGATGACTTTGCCATTTTTGACGATTGCGGGTATGGAACATCTGACGAGCGATCGCCACTGCCTCACTACCGGATAAACGGACAATACCGATGCTACCCTGTTGCGGAACGATCGCCGTAGCGATGGCAGCGATCGTATCCCCTGTGTTCAACATCTCTTAATCACTCCTTGCTAAAATTGAAGTCGGTATCAATTTTGTCAGCATTTATGCCCGAAAATATGCGCTCACGGTCATTAAAAGCGAGAAAAAGCCGCAAATATTCGAGTAATCGCTTACTGCGATTTTTGCGCTATTGGTATATTCGCTTAATGCGATTACAAGGACATCCTAGGGAAATTGCCAGGGGTTTTGCCTTGGGAGTTTTTTCGGGATTTTTCCCGTGGATGGGCCTTCAAATCATCATCGCTATCTTTTTGGCCACCCTATTTCGTGCCAACAAAATTGCCGCTGCTGCTGGTACTTATATCAGCAATCCCGTGACCGATCTGCCGATTTTCCTGTTTAATTATAGATTAGGAGAGTTTATTCTTGGTCAAAGCGGGCGATCGAATCTGGGCAACATTTTTCAAACTAATCAAAGCTTCACCGAAAAGTTAGCTAGTTCTGGCGGCCAATTTCTTTTGACCCTGTTTTTTGGTTGCTTACTATCAGCGACGGTATTTGCTACGATAACCTATTTTGTGAGCTATCGCCTAGTTCATCAACGGTATCACCGGCGACAAACAAGGAGAAAACGCTGATAAATTGTCACCGTTCAGGGGGGGGGACGAAATCTGGTAATCTAAGGGCCATGGATGAGAAGCACCTACGGTAATCCCATAATAAGTCTAAACTATTATTTGAATGATTGAATGAATACGATGATTGTGTTGTATTTGGCAAGTCTTCATCAATGATCAATCATAGTCCATCCCATAGTCAAATTGATCGCAGTTAAGACGATGGATGTGACTGTCGCATCATTTGTAAATTATTACGAATCATTTGTGTATTGAGATGCTCTTTACTTAATGTATTGCTATACAATACTTTTGTCATTTAATCAGTAGGAAGCAGGTCTGAAATTATATTTAAAAAATCTCTCACTTTTGCAATGAAAGGAAGAACTTGTAATTCATCAAAATCTGCAAAGTCTGTATAATCTGCTTCAAGACGGTATTCAAACAATTCGTTATAAATTGCACCAAAGTCTTTTGAAATAATTTCACTACGGATGTAGTTTTTATTGAAGAGACTACGGACACCTGTATGTTTTGGAGATGAGAGATTATCATAAGCAAGTAAAGCCGTAACATCATAAAAGCAACTATAGTATAGACGATTGATACAACTATTCCATCTTGCACCATCAGCAAGAGAACAAGCATCTTGATAAGCTTCCTCTGCACGATTTAAACGATACCTAATTAGTTGATCATGAAGAGAATTTTTACTCATAGCATAATAGCTTCTTTGTTAACTGATTGCCAGAAAGGAGTAGTTTGTAATAAGGGATGTTCCCATTGATTTTTGCTGCGAACAATGGTACAAATAACTTCTTCTGTTTCCCATTCGATTTCATAAATTTGACGACGGATTTGAGATGTGCGAGTAGGGTTGGTGATCCCATCAACTAACACTAATATATCCCAATCAGAGTCTGCTTTAGCATCGTTTCGCGCCCGTGAACCATAAAGGAATATTTGCGATTGTGGTTCGATCGCTTGTACTGCTTGTTTAATTTTATTGAGTAATAGTTGTTTTTCCATGATTTTTTATGACCTTTTTTGTACTGCAAAACAATATTAACAATATAATCCATCCCATAATCCCATAATAAGTCTAAACTGTGATTTGAATGATTAAATGAATACGATGATTGTGTTGTATTCAGCAAGTCTGTACCTTTTTGTAAATTGCAAAAAATACAGGCATAGCACAAATTATCAGCCGAAGTTGATCCTCCATGTTTTACACTAATGATGTGATCCACCTGACAGCCAGATACTTTATCAGAAGCAGAAATTAAACAATATTCACAGAGAAAATCGGCACGTTCAGCGACTAATTTTCGTAATTCTGTGCTGATGTAGGGTCGCGCCATCTTAGTTAGCTCCATTGAGATATTGATGAGCTTTTGCTTTTGCCAGGGTCATAATATGTTCTAGCATTAAATAAGAATCGAGTTCCTGTTTTTCGTCTTGGGTAAGTTCATTATTTTTAGCGTGATAAATTAGGTCTTCTAGGCGATTTTGAGCGATATCGGAAAGGTGAAAGTTAATCACAGATTGGGGTGTTGTTCCCCTTGCGATTAGTTCAATAATTTCGTTATAGACTTTGATGGTTTGAGTTGTTGTATTCATGGGTTTATTCTATTGGGTTTATTGGGTAGGGAAAAAGCAATTACAATTTAATTAACTGTAAAAGAATTGCTGTTTTTCTATCAGGTTTAAAAGTGGTGATCGCTGTTTAATTTATATTAGGAACACTATTAATTTGTCAACCAGATTTTCTGATCCTAAACTTATTTTTATCCACAATTACCGTTGAGCCAATAATTTCTTCTATATCTACGGTATTGATAAAATTTTCTAAAACCTGTCTAATTTCTACCGCTATCGCATCAAAAGGAAATCGTAAAATAATCAGACCACAATGGGTATTGGGAGGATAATTTTTGATATTAGCCCATCCCAAATCACGGCTAATAATAATTCGCTGTTCTCGTTGAGCAAATCGAAATAGCTCAGGGTCTTTTGTGCCACTTAGTCCAGAGGTTTTTACATGAATAGCGTCATAACCTTTAGAATTTAGCAAGTTGCTTAAACTTAAGGGGCAGTCTTCATCAATTAAAAAGCGAATTTTCAACTGGTTTTCTCCATTGGATAAATGATTTCATTATTTAAAAGTTCAGAAAAATATGCTAAAGAAGCAAGAATTTGCTCTTGAGTAACTCCATATTCCTCCATGACTTCTTCATAGCTCATTCCTCCTGCCAGGGAACCAATAACAATGGCGATCGGGATTCGGGTTCCTGTTAAGATTGGTTTACCATGTTGAATTTCGTTATCTATGGTAATAGCATTATTTAATAAGTTGGTTGTCATTAATTTTCTCCGTTTAAGTTTGATTAAGAACTATCCCCCACGACGAAGACAGATAGCATAATTTCCTCGAACCGTCATTGTTGTTGGATGCGCTATTCCTAATGATTGCTCACAAATTTGTAATGCTTTAGAATAAAGAGGTTCTGCTTCTGTGTATCTGCCTTGGGAATCGTACAATAGTGCTAAATTGCTGAGGGAAGTTGCCACATCGGGATGATTGTCTCCTAAGAGTCGCTTTCTCAAATCTAATGCTTCTAGATAGAGAGGTTCCGCTTCTGTGTATCTGCCTTGGGAATCGTACAATCCTGCTAAATCGTTGAGGGAAGTTGCCACAAGGGGATGATTGTCTCCTAAGAGTTGTTTTCTCAAATCTAATGCTTCTAGATAAAGAGGCTCCGCTTCTGGGTATCTGCCTTGGGAGTAGTACAATTCTGCTAAATTGTTGAGGGAAGCTGCCACATCCGGATGATTGT